>OCVQ010001404.1_pt1 | contig 18444 bp, 16 predicted proteins | sample 1539061 | NCBI WGS metagenome assembly OCVQ01 (sample SAMEA3355526, study PRJEB22509) | marine metagenome | biome: marine; feature: river plume; material: water | place: USA | collected 2010-08-08 | depth 0.5 m | reverse complement strand
GTGGTTGGAATTCAAGGAGTTGATACACGAGCTATTACCAGACACCTTAGAGATCGCGGTGCGATGCGCGTAGGTATTTTCAGTGATACCGAGCTAAGTAGAGAAGAGATGGTTGTAAAGGTGCGCAAAACTCAACCAATGAGTGGAGCATTTTTGGCATCAGATGTAACAACTTCAAAACCATACATAGTAAATCCGCCACAAGGAGTTTCAACCATTTTAAAGGTTGCTGCGATTGATCTTGGCATTAAAGGAGCAACTCCAAAAGCAATGGCCGAGTTAGGCATTCAAGTTCATGTTCTACCAATGAATACAACATATGAAGAGATAAAAGCCATTGCACCAGATGGAGTATTCCTATCAAATGGACCGGGTGATCCTGCTGCCATGACTGAGGTTGTAGAACTTGTAAGAAATGTTTTGTCGGATGAGATTCCATTTTTTGGAATCTGTTTTGGACATCAAATACTAGGACGAGCATTGGGTTTTGAAACTTATAAATTGCCATTTGGGCATAGGGGCATAAACCAGCCAGTTATTGATTTAACTACCGGCAAAGTTGAGATCACCGCTCATAACCATGGGTTTGCAGTTGCCGCGCCAAAAGATCATGAGTTTAAGACTGTATATGGTGATGGCCGAGTTACTCATATGTCATTAAATGATTCTGTTGTAGAAGGCCTTGAGCTAATTTCTATACCTGCCTTCTCAGTGCAATATCATCCAGAATCAGCAGCTGGGCCGCACGATGCTTCATATCTTTTCGAAAGATTTGTAAATTTAATGCAGAATCCCAAGATGGGCTTAAAGGGATTAAATGCCTAAAGATAATTCAATTAAAAGTGTCTTGGTTATCGGTAGTGGACCAATAGTTATAGGACAGGCTTGTGAATTTGATTATTCAGGCACTCAAGCATGTCGTGTACTTAGGGCCGAAGGAATTCGGGTAATCCTCATAAATTCTAATCCTGCAACAATTATGACCGATCCTGAATTTGCTGACGCTACATACATCGAGCCTATTACGCCAGAAGTTATTGAAATGATTTTGGATAAAGAACGCCCGGACGCAGTGCTTGCTACTTTGGGTGGTCAAACAGCTTTAAACGCTGCAATGGCTCTTCATGAGCGCGGTTCATTTGTTAAATACGAGACTAAGTTAATTGGTGCCGATGTGGATGCAATTAAACGGGGTGAAGACCGTGAGGTGTTTAAGAAGATTGTTGAAAGTATCGGGGGACAATCAGCGAAATCAAAGATCTGTCATTCGATGCAAGACTGTTTGGCGGCTGTAGTAGAACTTAAATATCCAGTTGTAGTGCGCCCTTCATTCACTATGGGTGGGTTAGGTTCTGGAATTGCTTATAACGAATCAGATTTACAGCAAATTGCTGGAGCCGGCTTGCGACATAGTCCAACAACTGAAGTATTGCTTGAAGAATCAATAATTGGCTGGAAAGAATACGAGTTAGAGGTAATGAGAGATAACAAGGACAACGTAGTCATTGTTTGCAGTATTGAAAATGTGGACCCTATGGGAGTCCATACGGGAGATTCAATAACAGTAGCTCCTACTATGACTTTAACTGATGTTGAATATCAAAAATTGCGTGATCTTTCGATAAAAATTATTCGAGAAGTTGGGGTTGCTACTGGTGGGTGCAATATCCAATTTGCTGTTAATCCAAAAGATGGTCGAATTATTGTTATCGAGATGAATCCTCGAGTGTCTCGATCATCAGCACTTGCTTCGAAAGCAACTGGTTTTCCGATTGCGAAGATTGCAACTAAGTTAGCAATTGGTTATACATTAGATGAAATCGAAAATGACATAACGAAATCAACTCCAGCATCATTTGAACCAGCATTAGATTATGTAGTTGTAAAAGTGCCGAGATTTGCTTTTGAAAAATTTCCAGAAGCAGATACTCGGCTAACTACGACTATGAAAAGTGTCGGTGAGGCTATGGCAATTGGGCGAAGTTTTCCAGAAGCCCTGCAAAAAGCGCTTCGGTCTTTAGAAAAAGTGGGAGCAAGTTTTACATGGCGTACTGAAAATCTCTCCGACCTGCTTGGAAAAATTGGAATACCAACTGAGTTTCGTTTACAACAGGTTCAATCCGCATTATTTAATGGTGCATCGGTTGATGAAGTTCATGAGATTACAAGAATTGATCCGTGGTTTTTAGAACAGATTAGGTTAATTAATGATCAGGCTGCGTTGATTACAAATTCTGGAGAACTAACTAAAGAACTATTGAAAACATCAAAAATGATGGGGTTTTCAGATGCTCAGATTGCACAATTAAGAAAAACTAAGGAATCTGAAGTTCGCCAGATTAGAAGTAATCTGAATCTGCATCCCGTTTATAAAACAGTTGATACTTGTGCAGGTGAGTTTGCGGCCCTTACACCGTATTACTATTCAGCATACGATGAAGAGAGTGAAGTTTTAACTAGAAGTAAGCCAGCGGTAATTATTCTTGGAAGTGGTCCAAATCGAATAGGGCAGGGAATTGAATTTGATTATTCCTGTGTCCACGCATCCTTTGCCTTACAAAAAGCAGGCTATGAAACAATCATGATTAATTGCAATCCAGAAACTGTTTCAACAGATTACGACACATCAGATAGATTGTATTTTGAACCATTAACTTTAGAAGATGTATTAGAAGTTATTGCCGCTGAAAGTGCAGCAGGTCCAGTTCTAGGAGTTATCGCACAATTGGGAGGCCAAACCCCACTAGGCCTAGCACGCGGTTTATTAGATGCGGGAGTGAAAATTCTTGGCACCTCACCTGATGCAATTGATTTGGCAGAGGAGCGTGGTGCTTTTGGTGAAATTTTAAGCAAGAACAAATTGAGTGCGCCCAACTTTGGTATGGCTAATTCCTATCAAGAATCAGCTGAGATCGCCACAAGAATTGGATACCCAGTACTTGTCAGACCATCTTATGTTCTAGGCGGAAGAGGCATGGAGATTGTTTATGATGAGGAATCTTTGAAAGGCTTCATTGAAAAAGCAACCGCAATTACACCAAATCATCCAGTGTTAATTGATAAGTTCTTAGATGATGCAATCGAAATAGATGTAGATGCTCTCTATGATGGTTCAGATTTATATTTAGCTGGAGTAATGGAACATATTGAAGAGGCTGGTGTTCATTCAGGCGACTCTGCTTGCGTTTTACCCAGTACATCACTTGATAAAAATATGCTTGAAGAGATTCGAAATGCAACGGAAAAAATTGCTAAAGATGTAGGTGTGAGGGGATTGATAAATATTCAATTTGCAGTAAGTGGTAATCCTCAAAAACTGTTTGTATTAGAGGCAAATCCTAGAGCGTCAAGAACGGTGCCATTTGTTGCTAAAGCAACTGGTATTCAATTAGCTAAAGCTGCTGCGCTAATTGCCACCGGGGTAAGTATTGAGCAACTACGCGTGGATAAAATCCTGCCAAAAAATGGTGATGGAAAAGCTAATGGTGTTTCGGTAAAAGAGGCAGTTTTACCATTTAATCGATTCCGCAGAATAGATGGCACGGGAGTTGATACTGTTCTAGGCCCGGAGATGAAATCAACTGGTGAGGTGATGGGAATAGCCAATAATTTTGGTTTAGCTTTTGCAAAGAGCCAAACTGCTGCATTTGGACCACTGCCGATTTCAGGTGCTGTGTTCATTTCACTTTCGCAGCGAGATAAAGACTCTGGTTGGCGTTCTGCAAGAGGTTTACATGAACTAGGTTTTAAGATTTATAGCACAGCAGGTACTCATACATATTTAACTGAAAAAGGTATTCCATCTGAAAAGGTTAGAAAAAACTCTGATCCCCAAACAGATCAGTTATCTGCCAATGATTTGATCACAAAAGGATTAGTCCAATTGGTTATCAATACCCCACTTGGACGAGGATCTCGCCAGGATGGGTTCTTGATTCGAACTGCAGCTATTTCACGATCTGTTGCATGCATAACCACAATTCCAGGTTTCAAAGCAGCTGTTGCTGGGATAAGTGCGCTGCAAAAAGATGAATTTGGAATTAAGTCTTTGCAGGAGTGGATGAAATGATAACGCCACAAAAAATTAATCGTAACGCCAAACAGATTCAAGCAGAGGTCTTAAGCAACAAAAAAGTTGGCCCTTATCACCATATGGTTTTTGCTGTGGGGGATATGGCTGCTCATAGTAAGCCGGGTAACTTTGTTGCTATTTCAGTTGGTGGTGAGCAATCCTCATTAATTTTAAGAAGAGCTTTTGCCATTTATCGTGCCAGTGATAAAGGTCCTATGGGAGGCAGTATTGAATTAGTTGTCGCCCCACATGGCCAAGGTAGTAAATGGTTGTGTAGTCAAAATGTTGGAGCTTTTGTTGACATGGTTGGCCCACTAGGAACTGCTTTCGGAATTCCAACAACCAATGCAAATACGATGTTGATCGGTGGTGGATACGGTTCCGCCCCACTATTTGCTTTGGCTGAAGTATTAAAAAATCGTGGATGTCGCGTGGATATGGTTTTAGGTGCGAGTACTGCAAATAAAATATACGCACCACTTGAGGGTAAACGTAGCGTTTCATCACTAACGCTAACAACTGATGATGGCAGCACAGGAATTCATGGTCAGATAAGTGAGGCGATTCCTAGATTAATTAGAGAGTATTCGACAGATGTTATTTACTCATGCGGACCTATGGGAATGCTCGCCGCTATTGCAAAGATTGCAGACGATTTTGATATCGCTCACCAATGTGCGGTTGAAGAGGCTATGGCATGTGGAATTGGTGTTTGCATGACCTGCGTCGTACCAATTAAGAATGAAGGCGGGATCAAGATGGTACGAACCTGCATTGATGGACCGGTCATGGATGGTGCGCAAATTATTTGGGATCGAAAAACAGTAATGGATGCGTTGTAAATATGGACGCATTAGATTTCTCAACCAAAATTGGTAGCAAAAGGTTTTCAAATCCAATCTTTACTGCGAGTGGTTGTGCCAGTTCTGGTCAAGAGCTTTCTCAGTTCTTTTCTTTAACTGAAATTGGAGCGATAGTCACAAAATCAATTATGACCAAACCAAGAACTGGTAGGCCAACTCCCAGGATGGCTGAAACACCAAGTGGAATGCTTAATTCAATTGGCTTACAAGGCCCTGGTATAGATGCATTTCTTGAAACTGATATTCCGTGGTTAGTTGCAAACCAGGTAAAGATAATTGTTTCAATCGCAGGTGAAACTGTTGATGAGTACGGAGTTTTGGCAAGAAGATTAAGAGCTGTGCCTGGCATAAGTGCGGTAGAAGTAAACATCTCCTGCCCCAATGTTGAAAATCGTGGGCAGGTATTTGCCTGCCACACCGATACTGCAACCGCGGTAATTGAAGCAGTGCGACGAAACATCGGTGGTGAATTACCAATTGTTGCAAAATTATCGCCAGATGTTACAGATATTGTCGAGATTGCATCTGCTGTAATAAATGCCGGCGTAGATGGCTTGGCTTTAATCAATACATTGCTTGGAATGGTGATTGATACAAATACTATGAAACCAAAATTAGCTGGTAAGACCGGCGGATTATCTGGTCCAGCGATTAGACCGGTTGCAGTAAGGGCGATATATCAAGTGCATCAAGCATTTCCTAACACACCGATTGTTGGTATGGGTGGTGTGGCGAGTGGAAGAGATGCTTTGGAATTAGTTTTGGCCGGAGCCAGCGCAGTTTCTGTAGGTACAGCTAGTTTTGGTAATCCTATGGCTGCTTTACAAATACGAAATGAATTATCAGAACTTCTAACTCAAAAAGGGTTTAGTGATTTTAGAGATGCAATTGGTTTTGCGCATAGGGGAGTGTGATGACTCTTCCCATAATTCTTGCCTTAGATACTAAAGATCTAAATCAAGCGGGCCAGTGGATTAAAGCATCATCTGATCAAATTGATCATTTTAAGATTGGCTTGGAGTTTTACTTGCTACATGGCAGCGAAGGGATCATGCAGCTGCGTGAAGTTTCAGATTTTAAACTTTTCTTAGATCTTAAACTCTACGACATACCTAATACTGTAAAAGGCGCTGTGGAATCGGTGGCAAAGTTATCACCAAAATTCCTAACGGTTCATGCCTCTGGCGGTGCAAAAATGATTGAAGTTGCAACTAAAGCTTTACCCAATGGATCAATCACAGCAGTTACAGTTCTAACATCCTTTTCTGAAGATGATTTTTCAAGAATGGGATATAAGTCCTCGATCGCAGATATTACCGATCTTATGGCAAGTACTGCGATTAAAGCTGGGGCAACATCTTTAGTTTGTTCACCATTTGAAGTTTCTAATTTGAGAAGTAAATTTAAAGAAGCAGTGTTAATTACTCCGGGTGTGCGTGCTGAGGGTGATGATTTGGGGGATCAGAGCCGTGTGATGTCGGCGCCAGATGCGATCACAGCAGGCGCTGATTTTGTCGTTATCGGCAGATCAATTACTAGTCAGTGGGATGGGTCAGATCTTAAAATGCGTAAGAAGATCGAACTAATAGCCAATAGTTTGGGGTAATAATGCTGCCGCCAAGATTAAGTGGGAGATCGAGAAGAAAAGCTGGCGAAAATGCAGTAAAGGCTCGGCAAGAGCGAGCGAAAGTGAAAGAAATGATTACAAACGGTGAGATTTTCTTCTTTGATTTATTTGGTGATGAACGTAAGTCTGTTAAGCGAATGAAAATGATTGATTTGTTAACTGCAGTTCCAGGAATCGGTAAAACTAGGGCTGAGTTGATCATTGGTAGAACTGGCATATCACCTACACGTAGAATTGGTGGGGTAGGCAAGCGACAACTTGAACAGTTAAGACAGGAGTTTCTTTTGATGAAAAACTCCCGTAAGCCTGGCAAACTTTTAGTGGTTTCTGGACCAAGTGGTGTGGGTAAGAGCACGATTACAAATCAACTTCGTACCGATGATCGTTTTTGGATTTCAATATCGGTAACAACTCGAAAAATGCGAACTGGTGAAACCAATGCAGTTGATTACCATTTTGTAAATGATGAAGATTTTGTAAAAATGGTAGATAACAATGAATTTCTTGAATGGGCAGATTTTGCAGGTGCAAAATATGGAACTCCTCGAAAATCGGTAGAAGAAGCTTTAGCATTGGGCAAAAATGTGATTCTTGAGATTGAATTAAATGGTGCCAGACAAGTTCGGAAAAATTCTAAAGAAGCGGTATTAATATTTATCGAGCCCCCTTCATGGGAGGAGCTAACGACCCGTTTGATTAATCGAGGTACTGAATCCGAGCATTCAACTCAGGCTCGTCTTGAAAGGGCCAAGGAGGAGCTCTCTGCTGCCGCTGAGTTCGATCATGTTGTGATTAATCATCAAGTAGAACAGTCGGTGGCTGAACTGGTATCTTTGTCCCTTCGATAAACCAGCAAATCAACAAAAGGACACAAATGAGCAATCAAGCACTAGATGGAATTACTAATCCACCAATCGATGCTTTATTGGACAAAGCTGGTTCAAAGTACAGTTTGGTTCTTTATGCGGCTAAGCGTGCACGCCAAATTAATGCTTATTACTCTCAATTGGGTGAAGGTTTATTAGAGTACGTAGGACCACTGGTTGAAACTTATGTTCATGAGAAGCCTCTTTCTATCGCACTTCGCGAAATCAATGAAGGCCTTCTTACCATTGAAAATCTAGAACCAAAGCAAACAACTCCAGCGAGCTAATTACTAACCATGTTTCCCCGTGGTCGAAAACTTCTACTTGGTGTTTCAGGTGGAATCTCTGCATATAAATCCTGTGATCTTCTGCGCCGATTACAAGAACAAGGTTTCATAATTGATGTTGTTCCTACCTCTGCAAGTTTAAATTTTGTTGGTAAATCCACTTGGGAAGCATTATCGGGTAGAAAAGTATTAACTGACCTATGGAGTGAGGTCGAAAAGGTTCCCCATATATCGATGGCTAAGGAGAACGATTTAATTGTTATCGCCCCTACCACCGCAGATCTTCTAGCCAAGTTGGCTTCCGGGCGTGCTGATGATCTTCTTACTAATATTGTTTTAGCTTCAACCGCACCTAAAATTCTAGTACCTGCAATGCACACTGAGATGTGGTTAAACCCTGCAACAGTGGCAAATGTAAAAACACTTCAAGAGCGAGGTTTTGTGGTTGTTGCACCTGATGAAGGTCGCATGACTGGATCTGATGTAGGAATTGGTCGCTACCCAGAAGTTAACAAGATTATCGAGATCATCAATTTAACTGCTCACATCACGGCAGACTTAGCTGGTAAAAAGCTTCTTATTACCGCAGGTGGTACCCGCGAACCGATTGATCCAATTAGATTTATTGGTAATCGCTCTTCTGGCCGTCAAGGTTTCGCTCTTGCAGCAGCGGCTGCTAGTCGGGGAGCACAAGTACATTTGATTGCAGCCAATACTGATTTACCAGTAATTGAAGGAGTAACAATTACAAGCGTTGAAACTGCGGATCAAATGGCTGCAGTACTTGAGTATGAATTTAGCGAATGTGATGCACTAATCATGAGCGCGGCTGTGGCTGATGCGAAAGTCGCTAATTATTCTGACCAGAAAATTAAGAAGGAAAATTTGGATGTAGTTTCTTTCTCTAAGAATCCAGACATTTTGAAGAATTTATCAGAAAAGAAAAAACCAGGTCAGGTCATTGTTGGTTTTGCTGCTGAGACTATTGCTGGGCTGTCAGAGTTGCAAAAACGGGGCGAAGAAAAGCTTGCTAGCAAGTCATTAGATTTGATTTATGTTAATAATGTCTCAGATGGTGCGGTGTTTGGAAGTGAAAATACTCAAGGTTTAATCATTGATAAAAACCATAATGTGATTAAAGTTCCACAAATAAGTAAAGACACGCTCTCGGATATATTGCTGGATCAATTAGTAAGTAAGTTAGGTTAAGCCCATGAAAAATCGTCTCTTCACTTCTGAGTCTGTTACTGAGGGCCACCCAGACAAGATTGCGGATCAGATCTCTGATGCCATCTTAGATTCGTTACTCTCTCAGGATTCCAAGAGTCGTGTAGCCGTTGAAACTTTGATTACCACCGGACAGGTACATGTTGCTGGTGAAGTAACAACAAATGGATATGCAGATGTGATGAATATTGTTAGAGATACCGTGTTGGAGATCGGTTATGACTCATCTGATAAAGGTTTTGACGGAAACTCCTGCGGCGTTTCGATATCCATAGGACAACAGTCGCAAGATATTGCCCAGGGCGTTAACGATGCTTTCGAAAGTCGTGTTTCATCATCCTCTGATCCCCTTGATTTACAAGGAGCTGGTGATCAAGGATTAATGTTTGGTTATGCTTCAAATGACACTCCAGAATTAATGCCGCTTCCAATTTCTCTTGCTCATAAACTAGCTCAACAACTCACCAAGGTAAGAAAAGATGGAACACTTTCCTATTTACGACCTGATGGTAAAACTCAAGTAACAATCGAGTATCAAGGCGATAAACCAGTTGCTTTAAATACGGTAGTGATTTCTTCTCAACATGCTCCTGATATAGATCTTGAAAAGAAACTTGCACCAGAAATTAAGAAGTATGTCATTGACCCAATTGTTAAGGATCTAGCGATCGATACCTCTTCGGTTCGATTACTGATCAACCCAACCGGTAGATTCGTAATCGGTGGACCAATGGGTGATGCAGGATTGACTGGGCGCAAAATTATTGTTGATACCTATGGCGGTATGGCCCGACACGGTGGTGGAGCTTTTTCAGGTAAAGATCCGTCGAAGGTTGATCGATCAGCTGCATATGCAATGCGCTGGGTAGCAAAGAATGTAGTTGCAGCCGGACTTGCAGATAGATGTGAAGTGCAGGTTGCATATGCAATTGGTAAAGCTCAACCAGTGGGACTCTTTGTTGAAACTTTCGGAACTGAGAAATTTGATCTAGCCAAAATTAGCGACGCAGTTAAAGAAGTTTTTGATTTGAGGCCTGCTGCAATAATTCGAGATTTGAATCTGTTGCGCCCTATCTACGGCAAAACAGCAGCATACGGACATTTTGGTCGAGAATTACCAGATTTTACTTGGGAGAAAACTGACCGAGCTGCGGCACTAAAGGCTTTAGTTAAGTAAACAGTGGCTGCTCCACTTAAATTAAAACGCCAGCAAACTGCACAGAAACTTAAATCAAACTCAGCAGTAGCTGATCAATTACCGGTTGCAGCAGTATTAGTTGACACACCAGTCTCGCATCTTGAAGGTATCTATGATTATTTGGTTCCATTACATTTAGAAAATTCAGCTGTATATGGAACAAAGGTTGTGGTTCCATTCGGTAATACCCAAGTTGACGGATTGGTAGTTGGCCGTAAAAATGAATCCGATCAAATTAAGAAACTGAAAATGATTACTGATATTTCCTCACCTAGCGGCTTGATATCAAAGCAGGTAATGGAGCATTTGGAATTAGTTCGAAACCGTTTCGGTGGATCATTTTGGAATCTTCTCAGATCAGCACTTCCTGCTCGGATCGCAAAGGAAGAAAAAGTAATTGAGGATACTAAATTCCAGGCAAATGCTAATGATTATGAAAGCCCACAACTTCGGGATCTAATAGGTAGATCTGATTATGGGATGCTAGTTGGTAAGCAAAGATTAAAGTGGGCTGTAAATCTTCCAGTTGGGATTTCATCCAATGATTTTGTTAATGAAATAGTAAAGCTACGAGCTCAAACTGGCCAAGTTCTAGTTATCGTTCCAGATGAAAAAGATCTATTGATTTTGAGAAAAGATCTAAGTGTTTTCTTTGGGAAATCTTATCTTGAAATGGGAACACATTTAGGAAAGAGTGAACGTTACAGAAATTTTCTAACTGCAAGGTTTACTAAACCTTCTCTAATTCTCTCAACTAGAAGCGGGGTATTTACCGCACTAGAAGAGAATTCCACTGTTATAGTTTTATCGGATTTGGACCAGTCTCATTATGAGCAGCATTCTCCTGGCTGGAACACACGCGATGTTTCGTTACTTAGAAGTAAAGATACTTCTTTGATATTTATTTCCGCATCGCATTCACTGGAAATTTCTAGATTAATAGAAATAGGCTGGTTGGAAAAGAAGAATTACCGGATTAAAAATGGTATACAAATTGTGACTTCCGAAAATGGTCGATCTTTCGTCTCCTCATTAAAAAAAGGTATCGCCCAAGGAAATGTTTTGGTGACTGTTGCCGAGAAGGGATATGCGAACCTTTTTCTCTGTGCAAGATGTCGAAATACTGCAAATTGTAATTGTGGGGGTAAGTTACAGATACAGGGTGCTAACTCAATTCCAGTTTGCTATTTATGTAATGCGCAACAGAGAGATTGGCACTGTCAGTATTGTGGAGAATCTAAGCCTTACGTTATTTCTAAGGGGATTGATCGAAACGCTGAAGAGATTGGACGTGCAGTCCCTAAAGCATCAATTTTAATATCATCCGGCAGTAAGCAAATTACTGAACTGCCAAGTGGTAAGCATGTAGTTCTAGCAACCGCAGGATCAGAACCAATTGGCAGATTTTCCAGCCTCATACTCTTAGATGGCGAAAGAATGTTTAATCGACCTTCGTTGAGAGCTGAGGAGTTTGCACGATTCCAATGGTTCTCATCACTTTGTAAAGTGTTACCAAATAGTGAAGTGTACGTGACGTTACAAAATCATCACCCTGTCGTTCAGTCGATGCTTAAGGCCGATTCTAATTCTGGTTCTTCACTGGAATTAATAAATAGAGAAAAAGCAAAGCTACCTCCCTTCTATCGTGTAGCGGTAGTAATCGGGGCTTCTCCTGAAGTTTCCAAATTCGCTGAAAATCTAAGATCCAATAAAGATTATGAGATAACAGGACCAGTTAAGTTTGACCAGAGTCAATCAAAATTAATAATTCGTGTGCGATTAGAGGAGGGTGGGAATTTAGTGGATTTGCTAGATGATGTATTGAAGATTCAAGGAGTAAAGGGTCGACAGATCTTCAAAATTCGCGTTGATCCATATGACCTATAAGAACTATCAATTAAAGTATCATTAATACATGGCAATTCAACCAATTCGTTTATTCGGAGATCCAGTATTAGTTACTCCGGCTACACCTGTAATTGATTTTGATAAGGAATTGCGCCAGTTAGTTGCTGATTTAACTGAAACAATGAAGGCAGCACCGGGTGCTGGTTTGGCTGCTCCACAAATTGGCGTTCCATTAAGAGTTTTTGTTTGGGATATAGATGATGAGATAGGACATTTGATTAACCCATCACTTGATTTAAGTGAAGAAATGCAAGATGGAGAAGAAGGTTGCTTATCTTTCCCAAATCTGGTTTATGAAACACCTAGAGCATTTCGCGCAGTAGCAAAGGGATTTAATATGCATGGTGAACCCATAGTCGTTGAAGGTACTGAATTATTGGCTCGATGTTTACAACATGAAACAGATCATTTGAATGGAGTTTTGTTTATTGATCGTATGGAGTCTGAACAACGCAAACTTGCAATGAAGGAGATAAGAGAGTCTGAATGGTTTGGAATTGCCTCTGAAAATGGGTTGAATCCATCTATCAAAGTTTCTCCACACTCAACTTTTGGTTTAGGTCTCTAACATTGAAGGTTTTGATAGCTTCATCATCAACTTTAGCGATTCCACTGTTCAATGTTTTGTCAGATTCATCAGAATATGAAATTTGTGGGTTACTAACTAATCAAGATAAACCTACTGGTCGGGGTCAAAAGATTGAATCCAATGAACTGGCGACTTGGGCACAAAACAAAAATCTCATTGTTTATAAATCTGGAAATGACGAAGAGATAGATTCGGCTCTAACTCAATCATCAACTGAACTAGTTATCACGATCGCTTTCGGACAGTTAGTTAAGGAAAATGCCCTTAATATTCCAAAGCATGGTTGGATAAATATTCATTTTTCAATGTTACCCAGGTGGAGAGGCGCAGCGCCAGTACAACATTCTATTTTAAATGGTGAAGGATCTGTAGGTATTTCGATCTTTAAATTGGAGCAAGGAATGGATACAGGTCCTATTTATCTAGCTAGAGACTTTCCAATTGATGAGGATGAAACCACCGCTGAAGTTCTAGATCGGTTGAGTAGCGAGGGAGCGGATATGACCTTGCCAGTACTTAAATTGATTCAGGATCTTAAACAACCTCGACCTCAATCAAATGAAACAGTTAGCCATGCACCTAAGTTCTATAAAAAAGATGGTGAAATTCATTGGGAAAGATCATCAGATTCAATCTACAATCTTTATAGAGCGTTGGGATCAAATCCAGGTATTTGGTCGGAATTAAATGGTGTTCGAATTAGAATTGATAATCTGAGAAAATCTAAGGTATTGCTGAAACTAAAGCCAGGTGAAATTAATATAGATGAAGAAAAAATGTATGTTGGAGCGTTAGATGGGATTATTGAAGTTCAGAAGGTAACACCTGCTGGTAGGAACTCGATGTCTAGTGCTGAATTTACTAGGGGACTTACCTCCAAAACTGGACTACATTTTGGGTAAACCAAATCCAAAACCATCTCGGTTGCTCGCATATGAATTAATCTGGCAAGTTAATGAAGAGGGTGCATTCGCAAACATAAGATTGCCAGAATTGTTAGCAAAATCGAAAATGAATTTAGCCGATAAAGCTTTTACAACTGAATTAGCCTATGGGGCTTTAAGAATGCAAGGCAGACATGATTACATCGCCTCGAAATATGCTGATCGTGCATATGAAGAGATTGATAAGAAAATTGTGAATCTCCTGCGCCTAGGTATACATCAGATAACCAAAATGCGGGTGCCAGAGCATGCTGCAGTATCAGAGACAGTAGAAGTTGCTAAATTGGTTGCGGGTGAATCCAAGGCTTCCTATGTAAATGCAGTTCTTAGGAAAGTAGCTACTGCTGACAATTCACTTCCGGAGTTAGAAGCACTACCAGTTTTACAAAGGTTATCAATTCAATATAGTCATCCAGAATGGATCATTTCATCATTTTATGATCAACTAAAAGATTGGACGGATGTCGAGAAATTTTTAGATGCTAATAATCAACCTACTTTGCCAGATGTTGTCGCTTGGCCTGGTAAATCAACACCTCAAGAACTAATTGATCTAGGCGCAAGCCCTATCGCTGGTTACAAGAACGGTGTGAACTTAAGTGTTATACCAATGAGTTTCGAGCCGATCATTGAACGTAGAGCTGGTGTACAAGATCGTGGGTCGCAATTAGTTGTAGAAAACTTACTTGCAACATTTGAACCAGGACTTTCATGGCTAGACATGTGTGCAGGCCCTGGGGGTAAAGCGGCGTATATGTTCAATGCATTACTAGAAATCGATAGCAGCGCTAAATTTCTAGCAAATGAACCTATACCTCACCGCGCTGATTTAGTTAAAAGAGTCGTTAATAATTTTCAAGTGGTTTCTTTCGATGGAACCGATGCTCTTAATTTTCCAGATAAATATGATCGGATATTGATCGATGCTCCTTGTACGGGATTAGGAGCGCTTCGAAGAAGACCTGAAGCCAGATGGCGTAAGAACCTAAAGGATTTGAAAGAACTAGTTATTCTGCAACGTAATTTGTTGGCAAGTTCCTATGCTCTTTTAAATGCCGGAGGAATTATGGCGTATGTAACCTGCTCTCCTCATCTAGCAGAAACCAAAGGGCAGCTATTAGATTTTCTTTCAGAACATAAGGACATGAAGATCCTGCCGATCAATGAAATTGCAGGTTCTCATGAAGAAGGAGTTCAAAGTGATGGCAGCGTTCAATTATGGACACACCTGCATCAATCTGATGCCATGTTTATGGTTTTATTGAAGAAAGTAGGTTAAATACTCTGATGGAGTCTCAGATCTATATCAACCCAAGTATTTTGAATGCTAATTTAGATGATTTAGAGAACGAGATATCAAGAGTCGCCTCAACATCTGATCTATTGCATTTAGACATTATGGATAACATCTTTGTCCCGAATTTTACTTTTAATTTAGAGAGAGCTTTTGAAATAATCAATTTTTCTAAATTACCTGTGGATGCTCATCTGATGATAAATAACCCTGATGAGATTGCTCCTTTGTATGCCGAAAATGGTTGTACTTCTGTAACTTTTCATTTTGAAGCGGTGAATGATGTTGATAATACAATAAAGGATATTGAAGCGGCGAATGATGTTGATAATACAATAAAGGATATTCGATCCAATGGAGCGAAAGTTGGATTAGCTATCAAGCCAGCGACGAAATTTGCTGATATAGAAAAATGGATTGAAGAGATTGATATGTTGTTGATTATGACTGTAGAGCCTGGGTTTGGTGGACAATCATTCATGCACGAACAGATGCCTAAAGTTGCGCAGGCTAGAACTTTCATTGAAAAACTTTTAAGGAATAAACCAACATTGCAAATTGACGGGGGAGTATCTTTAGAAACAATCGCAGAGGCTGCCAATGCAGGAGCAAACTGCTTTGTAGCTGGAAGCGCTGTGTACAAGTCAGATAATCCGGCTGCCATGGTTTCAAGCCTAAGAAGCCTTGCACAAAAGAATTATCCGTTTTAAATAGATATACCCATTAATAGTAAAACCGTTGAAAGATCTTGGTTGCTGATCGTAGTGTCGGCCGCCGCAGCAACTTTTGGCTTAGCGTTAAAGGCAATCCCTAATCCTGCTGCCTTTATCATTTCCAAATCGTTTGCACCATCACCGATTGCAACCGTTTGCTCTAATGAAACATTCTCTTGATTTGCAAACTCTTCTAGCGCGATTCTTTTAGCGTGGCTATCTATTAATGGACCATCAATCTCCCCAGTTAATTCTCCGTTATTAACTTTAAGCTTATTGGCCCGATAAAAATCAACATTTAATATTTTTAAAATTGGTTCAATTACTTCAATAAATCCACCAGATACAACTCCAACCTTATGACCTTGTTGGTGTAGTTCATCTATTAATGTTTTTGCTCCTTTAGTTAAAGTTATTTGCTCTCTAATTTTGCTTAACATATTTTGATCTAGCCCTTTTAAAAGGGCTACACGTTCGATCAAAGCTGCTTTAAAATCTAGGTCACCTGCCATGGCTTTAGCGGTTATCGCCTCTACCGCTTTTGATTGCCCAGCTGCCTCGCCGAGTAGATTAATCACTTCTTGTTCGATCAAAGTTGAGTCCATATCCAACATCACAATTCGTTTTGATTTACGTTGCAGGCCACCTGGCTCTACAGCTAGATCTATTTTGTTTTCAATTGCAACCGAGGCAAGAGCACCTTGGACCTCTTTTATTGAATTGTTCGGAATAGTAAGTTCTAATTCAATTGAAATTAACGGGTCCATTGCTGTTCGTTTTATGGCAGAAATATTGCCACCTAGTTTGGCAATTTGAGCAGCGACCGCTGCTAGTCCAGATGGTTTTATGGCATTACCGACAATTACTACTCGCAATGTTTCGCCAGACATTTTGGTTGAATCTTGCTGGGTAAAATCAATTGCAATATCTAACCCAATTTGCTCCTGTAATGCGTTTAAATCTTCTGTGATTGCTTCTGCATGGGCTTCGTCAAGTGAAAGCAGTACAGTTAACAGTAAGCGATCTCTAATAACTAGCTGTTCAATATCTATGATGTTTACAGAAAATGCAGATAAGGTTTTCATTAAGCTTTCAGTGATGCCAGGGCGATCTTCGCCTGATACGAGTATTAACCCCGTAAAGCTGGATTTATTTTCAATCGGCATTGGCTCAGATTAACCATATTCGACCTTCAGGCGAGGTATCTTTCACTCCTATGGGCGCAATATTGGAGTTATCAAATGTGAGTGTGCGCCGCGGTGAACGGGTAATCCTTGGTCCATTGGATTGGCGCGTGGAAGAAGGACAACGCTGGGTAGTCCTTGGTCCGAACGGCGCTGGAAAGACAACTTTGCTGCAAGTATGTTCATCTTTAATACACCCGACATCTGGTGAGATAAAGATTTTGGAACAAACACTTGGCAAGGTAGATGTTTTTGAACTACGCACCAGAATCGGATTAACCTCATCTGCTTTGGTTGAGCAAATTCCGAACGAAGAGATGGTGATGGATGTTGTACTAACTGCAGCTTATGCAATGTTGGGCCGTTGGCAGGAAAAATATGATCTCTGGGATGAATCGCGAGCAATGGCACTTCTAACAGCTTTAGGAGTCCGTGAACTTGGATCTCGAAACTTTGGATCACTAAGTGATGGTGAAAAGAAGCGAGTTCAAATCGCTCGAGCGTTAATGGCCGATCCTGAGCTGTTGCTATTAGATGAACCAGCCTCATCACTTGATTTAGGGGGTCGAGAGGACCTTCTTAAGCGAATTGAAACTTTTGCTCGCGATCCGTTAGCACCAGCGACAGTAATTGTTACTCACCATATTGAAGAGATTCCGTCAGGCACAACCCATGCCCTATTGCTAAAGGATGGCGCAGTTATTGCTCAAGGTGTTATTGATCAGGTTATTAACAACGAATACCTTAGTCACGCCTATGGATTGCCGATAACTGTTGATTCAGTAAGTGGCCGTTATTTTGCCCGTGCCAACTGATTTAGCTTCTTTAATTCCTCCTGCCTGGCAGGACATTGTTGATTTAAAAAGCTTGGAGCAAGTTGCTAAGAACATAGGAACAGATTTTCTTCCCAGTTCTGAGTTGATTTTTAAATCTTTAGAGTGCGCTCCCGACGATGTTAGGGTAGTAATTCTTGGTCAGGACCCATATCCAAATTCTCAGCATGCAATGGGCTTAGCTTTTTCAGTACCTGCTGATGTAGAGCCTCTACCAGCATCTTTAAAAAATATTTTTAAAGAATTGAAATCAGATCTAGCAATAGTCAGAAGCAACGGTGATTTATCTGATTGGTCAGATCAAGGAGTTTTATTGTTGAATATGTCTTTAACGGTATTGCCCAATGAAAGCGGATCTCATTCAAAGGTTGGCTGGCAGGAGATAACTGAAAAGATCATTAAAGATATTGCTAAACGTGGCGCGTTGGCTGTGTTATGGGGACGAGAAGCACAACTTATGTCAGAGCATTTTGCGCCGGAGGATCTATTCACCGCACCTCACCCAAGTCCGCTCTCTGTTTATAGAGGTTTTTATGAAAGTAAACCATTTAGTAAAGTAAATAAAAGACTAGCTGAAAAAGGTTTAACACCCATCAAATGGTAAAGGGGTGAACCTTTCGGTTCACCCCTTTATTGAGATTTAGTTTATGCAGTCCAGATATTAATTGGAGATTGCAAGAAATAAACCATGAATAGACCAGCAACTGCCCAAAGCAATGGACTAACTTCTTTAGCACGTCCCTGGAATAGGCGAATTACTGCATATGAAACAAATCCAGCACCAATACCTACTGAAATATTGTAAGTAAATGGCATCAAGATAATTGTTAAGAATGCAG
>OCVQ010001402.1_pt1 | contig 18453 bp, 25 predicted proteins | sample 1539061 | NCBI WGS metagenome assembly OCVQ01 (sample SAMEA3355526, study PRJEB22509) | marine metagenome | biome: marine; feature: river plume; material: water | place: USA | collected 2010-08-08 | depth 0.5 m | reverse complement strand
CAAGTGCACCATCACAAATTTGTTTACAAAACTACAACGGCTCAAGTCAATTTAACTTTGGATTTGCTGGTTATAATGGATACTATCCATACTTTACGGGCACATCATTCAATACAGTATTTAATCCAACTAACGGTTATTGGTATTTATCAGGTTGGACGGGAACGGGTATAATGATTAACTCAACATTGAGTTACTCACCATTAGGAACATGGACTAATATCGGTTCAACGGTTGTTGGACAGAATTGGACTATGATAAGTGGAAGTTGTTCTACGGCACCTCTATATGCTACCTTAACACAAACTAATGAAAATTGTTTGGGTGTTTGTAATGGAACCATCACGGTTAATGCTTCAGGTGGAGTTCCACCATACACATATCAGGTTAATTATGGTGCAAGTCAATCATCTAATTTCTTTAGTGGATTGTGTTCAGGTACTGGTGTAATTAGTATTACAGATTCAAATAATGATGTATTGAATACATCGTACACGATAGGTGCAGGTTTACCTTCTACTTTATATACGGTTGTATTGAATCAAACAACAACAAATGGTCTTATTTCATCTACAAGTGCAAGTAAAACTATGAATTGGTCGGCAACGGTTAATCCTGCATTACCATTAGGTGCTTCATTATCATTTAATTTGGTATTAACACACATTCAATATAATAACAAGTTAACATCACCAACACAAAATGCGAGCTTTAGTAGTGGATTTACAATTAATGGTGTAGGTGGTGCAACGACAACACTAACAGCTGCAAGTTCAGTAACAACAGGAACAAATGGTGTTGCGGGATGTCCTCAATCGGCTCAGGATTATTCTGCATTTACAAGAACATATCAAGTAACAATACCTTACGGTGGTAGTTTAAGTGGAGCACTTTCTTCGGTAATTACTAACCCATTCCCTGATGATGCGTCATGTCCTGTTTATGGTTCTACAAATGATAGTATAACAGTTAATACTGTAACATTAACAGGTGTAAGTTGTGGAACACCAAACCCATCTGCAGCATCGATTCAATTAACAAATACAACTAACGTAACTTAAAAATTAATAACAAACTATTTATCAGAATATGGGATATATACTCAAAAATACCTCAGGTTTAATTAACACCGTATTGACAGATGCGGGTAGACAAGCAATGTCAAAAGGATTGTTTGATATTGCTTATTTCCAAGTTGGAGATAGTGAAGTGTGTTATGACTGTGTTGATGGTAATATTTCAACATTTAACGTTCTTCAAGCCGATTATAATATTCAAAACAAAACACCGGTTCCACAAAAAAACAAGGCAGAAATAAAATACCCTTTATTTGTTGATTCAAATTCAGGTTCAACATTTGGAATACCATTTCAAAACTCACAAATAGACGACATATTTAATTCCGCAGCACCTTTAGGGTTTTTTACGGGTGATTCAGGTTCATTTAGTGCGTTTACAACTTCAGCCTATACATATTCATCAAGTTGGATTGCTGACTTGTCAACATTTGCTTCGGGTAATACTTTTCAATTATCATATAGTGCATGTCAATCTTACACTGCTAACACTCAAGTTGGTGATTATTGTGTTGTTTATATGGATGGTGTTGGAGGATGTGGTACATGGTCAGGTAATTTCCCAATTTTATTTTATCAAGTTGTAGCCATTACAGGTAGTACAACAGCAACTACGGGTACGGTAACTGTAGAGGTTGATAGAACAATACCGGATTTTGATGCAATGGGAGTTACAGGTGATGCACGAGTTTATTTTTTCCCTTCAGGTATGCAACCATTCTATGATGCATTTACACCTTCATATTATTGGCCAACAGATGCATTTAATTTTGAATCGAATTGTGATATATCAAGTGATTTTGTAAAGATATGGAATATGAATATTCCTTGGACTGAATCACCAGCAGGTTATGCATATCCTGATTTAGATTACAACTATTTCCAATCTTCAGGATATTGTGGTACTAAAGAATATTTGGGTTACAACTCTAACGCAGGTCAAACTGATACAAGTTCAACTTATTACTATAATACTTTTGCTGAACAAATTAATTTATCACCTTCAAATCAAAAAGCCATTGCGATTATTCACTATACCAATCATGACATTGACAATTATTATGGCGAAAAATTTGCAACAGAAATATTTGACCCAACACAGTCAGGTGCAACAGGTCAATTAGGTAATTTTAGATTAGATTTACCATGGTTAATGTGGCACAAATCAACAGGTGCTACTATGGGTGAATCATTCTATACAGACCCAAGAGGTTTTGATAGTTTAAACTTGGATGAAGTTGAATACATTCAATCAAGTGTTAACTCAAATCAGGTGGACCCAGGTCTTAGATATTATCACCTTTGGGACACAAACCCTAACAGTAACGGGTATCCTAATAGAGTTGGTAAAGTATGGCCCGATTTAAAGATTCTTACCATTGACGATGATGAATTGGTTGCAGCAATGTCTTACAAATCAAATAGAAACTGGACATTACCGGCACCTAAATTAGGTCTTATTGTTCCAAACACTTTCAACAATACAGCTGGTAGTGATGTTGGTGTTCTTTCAGGTACAGGACAAACAATGTGGGTTACATATACATTTACAAATACCGCATTTACACAGTCATTACATTGTAATTACTACACCAATATTTCAGGAACAAATCCTGATTGTCCTCCTGATAGTGCGGACATCACAATAAGATTTGCGGGTGAGTTCCCATTCTTAAATTCAAACCCGGGAAGTTCACCGTCAGGATTTACTGCTAATAATATAAAAATATTAGCACAAAAAGTCACAGGTTCAACAAGACCAAATCCGGCAAACTGGGTTGAGATTGATGTTACTAACCAGTTATCGGCAACTTCTGTTAATGGTTATATCACGTTCTCAGGATTGACAGGTACAACATTACAACTTACAAACGATATGTATACAGGTGCTTCAAGTAACTATCGTTTAGAAAACTATATAGATTTACCACAAACTGGGGATACTCAAATGAATTTTGGTAGTGAGTACTTCTTCTATGGTTCTTTAAAAACTGACATTCAGGCAACCATCTATGAAATGCAATACATGGTTAACTTGGGTCAAGCACAATTCGGACATTCTTCAAATCCAACTTGGAACGGTACTGTTCCACCTTACGTTACAGAAATTGGTCTTTATAATTTAAACAAAGACCTTATGATTATCAGTAAGGTACAATCTCCTGAAATAAGACAGGGGGTACAACAGTACAAGATTAAGTTAGATTTTTAAGAATATGGCAAAAGATTTAAAGAATACCCCTAAAGTATTGGGGTTAGATATCTCCACAAAAACTATTGGATGGTCTTTGTTTGAGATTCAAACACAAAAATTATTGGAGTTAACACACTTCTCACCTGTTATCAAACCACAGCCCGAGGATAAAATTGAAGAACTTCTAATGAAGGTAGATGCCTTTGAAGAAAAGTTAGAAGGTTATAGAGATTTGGGTATTACTAAAGTTGTTATCGAGGAACCACTATTGAACTCTAATAATATTTGGACCGTTGGAACCTTGTTGAGATATAACTCAATGATTTCTCGTTCAATATATACAATCTTAGGTATTGTACCGTCATATATTTCAACAAGTAATTCGAGAAGATTTGCTTGGCCAGAATTGGTACAAAAAGGTAGAGGTAACAAAGACGTTCTATTTGGTGGTGTTGACAAAAGTGCCGACAAAAAAGAAATTGTTTGGAAGTTGGTTTCCGATGCCGAACCACAAATCACTTGGTTGTATACAAAAAACAACACACTTAAGAAAGAAAACTTTGACCAAGCGGACGCATATACCTGTGTTAGAGGGTATATGAAAATGAATGGTTTATGGTGATTTGATTTAACCACATAATTTATTATCTTTAGTAGGTTATGGAGCGTGATGAATCATTAGTTATTGACCTATTGGTTAATATGTTGGGTGAACCTCATGCCCACTACGACAACAAAGCTCAGATTTCATTTGACTGTCCCGTATGTTCACATGACATAAAAGGGTTGGACCATGGCGATGGAAAAGGAAACTTAGAAATCAACTATGGTCAACACGTATTCAAGTGTTGGGCATGTGCCGAAACAAATGGAACTCAAGGTCACTTAGGAAGACTTATTGATAAGTGGGGTTCTAAGAAAGACAAAGAAATATATCAACTTATCCGTCCTGATGAGTTTGAAAAAAAACAAAAGGTATACGATAAAATCAAACTACCTGAGGGGTATCAAAAATTTAAAGATGTTCACCCTGCACACATACCACGACGTGAGGCATATAACTACCTAAAGAATCGTGGTGTAACTGATGAAATGATTGAATTTTACCATATTGGATTTACAACAGAAGGTCCGTTTGCTGGTAAGATAATTGTTCCATCATACGATGAAAAAGGTGAGTTAAATTATTTTGTTGCCCGTTCATGGGCAAGAAATGCAAGGATAAAATACAAGAACCCGACACTACCTAAAGAAACACTCATCTTCAATGAAAATAGAATAGATTGGAACAAAGATGTTTTTATTGTTGAGGGTGTATTTGATGGATTCTTCGTACCTAACTCAATACCACTATTGGGTAAGTATGTTTCTGACTTATTATGGGAAAAACTATATGACTTCTGTAAAGGACGGATTATTATATGTTTAGATGGTGACGCTTGGGAAGACGCTAAAAAAGTATACGATAAATTAAGTGGTGGAAAACTATACGGTAGAATAGATATAGTTAAACTACCTATAGATAAAGACTTAGGTGATTTGAAAGGTCAGATTCCACCTGAGTGTTATGTAAAATTAGAAAGATGATTAATTTAAACAAAGTAGCCGAGGAAATAAGAGAAATCTTAGAACAAAAAAGAAATGAATATGAGTTATCCTTCATTGAGGATGACCACATATATTTTATGAGAGATGTCGATGGAAAATATAGAAATGATTTTCCTTCCGTTTCTAAACTATTAAAAAAGTTTTATGATGAATTTCCTGCTGAGGAAATTGCTTATAATAAAGCAAAAGGGGACCGTGTTGAAACACAGAGACTCCTTGACGAGTGGAAAGCCGCTGGTGATTATGCGTCTAACATGGGTTCACGAGTACACTTCAACTTAGAAAAAGAAGTGATATCGAGATACGGAAATTTCAAATCGGTTCGTGAACCAATATTTGAATGTGACCTTGGACAGATAACCAAAGGTGATAGTATGATTAATGCTGGTAAGAAATATCTCAACCTTTCTGAACAAAGAAACTTGGTATTACTTGATACTGAAATTGTTTTGGGACACCCTGAACTTGGTTACGTTGGTCAGCCTGACAAGGTGTGGTTAACTTTAAATGCTTCGGGAGATGGATTTGGTTTATTGATAACGGATTGGAAAACCAATAAGGAAAAGAACTTCAAGGTCAATGATTTTACAAAATCAATGCATTCACCATTTGAAAATTATCCAAGTACTGCGTTGGGTCACTATTACCTACAACTACCATTTTACGGTAAATTGTTACTAAAAATGTTGGAGGGTACCAAGTATGGTAACATGAAACTACTTGGTTGTATTGTTGTTTTGTTAAAGGACAATTCTGAATATGAAGAGTTCAGAGTTCCAAAAGAAGTTATCAATAAGATACTTGAAATGGATATGGGTCTTTATTTAAAATAAAGGAATATTATTTTAGTTTTATGAAATATCCTGAAATATATGATTGGTCTGACGTTGAACAATGGCAGGAAAAATACCTACGAAAAGAGTTGAAGTCTGGCGAGTGGGACTTGATGTTAAATGAACCATGTCCTGATGTATTAGAAATACCATTTTTCACTGAAGAGTTTTGTGATAAGTTGGTAGATAACTTATCAGAAATAAGTTGGAAACAAATACCAAGGTGGGGTACCAGTGTAGACGTTGCTCACCTCAAAGACTTAAATATGGATGATATGATGAACGACTTACTTAGAAAGTATGCGATGAGTATATCATATCATAAATGGAGAACCGAGGGTACCAGATTTAAGGAAGTTAAAGGTGATAACATGATTCAAAGAATGAAAGAAGGTCAAGACATAAGACTTCATCATGATTATGTAGATATTACATGTTATATTAAATTGGATTCAAAATCTAAAGGTGGTGAATTTGTCTACCCAAAATACAATTCAATTATAGAACCAAAACAAGGTCACCTTTATATGTTTCCTGGTCAGATTACTCATAGATATGGTATTAAATTAATATCAAAAGGAGAAAGATATAATTTGTTTAGTTATTTAATACCATAATGATACGTTTTACTAAATTTTTTTGGGCGTATGTTATATCAGTTATGGGAATGGTATTACTTATATACAGTGATGAATACCCTATCCTTTTCGGATTCGTTGGAGGATGGTTTGGTGGTGTCGGATTAAAATTAGCAAGAGAATATGGAGAACAAAATAGAAGTCAAAAAGAAAAACCCAATACACCCTGAGTTATTTACTTACTTTAAAGATAAAGCAGGTTGGAAGGCACAATTTTTACGTCCCGAACTTTTGAGTAAAAAGTGGGACATGTATGTTATGGAAGAACTTCCAAACATTTACACAATTCCTGCATTTACTGAGGATTTTTGTGATTATATAATTGACGAGGCTGAGTCTTGCAATTGTTGGACTGTCGATAGACACGAACATTACCCAACTACAGACATGGTACTTCAAACACTTGGATTTCAAGACATCTATCAAGATATTTTGGAAGAATACATTTGGCCTATGGCTAAACACGTATATATGTTGGAAGAAGACTCTTGGCTTAAAATGCGTTCAGAAAACTTCTTAGCCCGATATCATCCGTACGCTCAGTACCACTTAGCACTTCATCATGATATGAGTCAAATCACATCAGTGGTAACCCTTAATACTGAGGACTTTGAGGGTGGGGGTACATATTTCCCAAATCAGAAAAGTAAACTAAAGGGTAAGAAGGGAGAAATATCTATTCACCCAGGTCAAATAACTCACCGACATGGAGGACTACCGGTCCTTACAGGTCAACGATATATCATCGTATCATTCTGTCAATTAAAAAGATAATATGGAACAAAATCAACTTAGGGTAAATCTTTTGGAATGTCCAAATGTTACTTGTGAGAAATGTGAAAGTCCTTTTTTTAAAAAGGTAACTGTGATTAAAAAAATCAGTAAGTTTATGGTTGGAACTAGTGAAGACCAATACCAACCAATGGAAACATATGCGTGTAATTCCTGTGGACATATCAATGCTGAATATGATATTCTAAATCCAAAAGAATGAGACTTTCTGACCGTGTAGGCAAAACTGGTTTACTTCAGTTGTCTGAGAAATTATTTGTTAAGTTGGAGTTTATGAATCCAACAGGGTCCATAAAGGACCGACCAGCAACATACATTATAAATGATGCTGAAAAACGTAAACTTTTAAAAAAGGGTGATACAATTATAGAGGCGACTTCAGGTAATATGGGTATTTCATTTGCTTGGTTGGCTGCGGAAAGAGGATATAACTGTAAGATTGTTATGCCTTCCAACATGAGTGAAGAAAGAAAACAAATGTTGAGACTTTATGGTGCTGAATTAATTGAAGTAAGTGCAGGTAATTTTGATGAAGCAATTAGATTGAGAAATGAATTAGCAGAACAAAATGGATGGTTCAACTGTAATCAATTCGCACACCCAATGAATGTTTTAGCACATAGAGAAACAACCGCTAAAGAAATATACAACGAAATAGTTAAGTCAAAAGGGTTGTTTCTTGAAGGTTTTGTGAGTGGTACAGGTACAGGTGGAACACTAATGGGTGCCGGATTAAGACTTAAAGAAAAAGTCCCTATGATGAAAGTAATAGCAGTTGAACCTGCAGAGTCTCCTGTAATGAGTGGAGGTGAACCAGGTTTACATGGAATTCAAGGGATTGGTGATGGTTCCAAGTTTTTGGTTGACTTAAAACGTGTTGATGAGGTTATTACAATTAAAACCGAAGAGGCGAAAGAAAGGTCAAGAAATTTAGCTAAAGAAACCGGATTCTTTGTTGGGATATCGGCAGCTGCGAATGTCTTGGCGGCTGAAAGATGGATTGAAAAAACAAAACCAAAAGGTGTTGTTGTAACTTTTTTATGTGATAGAGGTGAAAGATATTTGAGTTGTCTATAATTTTTTCTTATTATTAAAGTTATGATAGAGAAAATAGTACACTTTTCAGATTTGCACGTAAGGTTATTCAAAGACCACGACTTATACCGTTCCATACTTGAAGAAATGTTCCAACAATGGAGAGAGATTGCTCCTGACCGTATAGTATTTACGGGTGACTTGGTACATTCAAAAAATCAAATGACACCTGAGTTAATCAATTTTGTTGCTTGGACTTTAACCGAATGTTCTAAGATTGCTAAAACCATTGTGATTATTGGAAACCATGACTTTTTAGAAAATAACCTCCAACGAGTTGATGCATTATCACCAATAGTTGACTCATTAGATAATGAAATGGTTTTTTATTATAAAGATAAGGGTGTATATTCGGACTCAAATGTTGAGTGGGTTGTCTACTCTCTAACAGAACATAATATTAAACCTGAAATTGAAAAAAATGACAAGTTCAAAATTGGACTTTTTCACGGACCTATTGTCGGTCTTAAAACAGATATTGGTTATACTTTTGAGGATGGTTATGACACTGATAGGTTTGCCGGTTGCGATATTGTTCTTTGTGGCGATATTCATAAGCGTCAGGTATTTGATATTCCCGGTGGTAAAAGTGCTTACATGGTTGGTTCGACCATTCAACAGAATTTTGGTGAAACAATAAGAAAGCATGGGTACGGTATTTTTAATTTAAAGACTGATGACTATCAGTTTGTGGATTTACCAAATCCCAAACCATTTTTAAAGTTTAAAATATCCGATATAACGGATTTGGAAAATGGAACAGAACAACTCCTTAATTATTAATTTTACAAAACAAGAACTCAAAGACATTGAGTCCTTTTGTAAATTAAATGAACTTGAAAAAGAAAAGTTCATTAAGGAATGTTTCATGCAAGGATACTATATTGAAAAACATGGATTGCTGAGTAAAACGGGTGGAGTTCAAGAAAAATGGGTGGAAAAAGAGGTAATCCGAGAAAAACGGGTGGAAGTACCAATAGAAATAATTAAAGAAGTTGAAAAAGAAGTTATCAAAGAAATCATCAAGGAAGTTCCAGTTGAAAAAGTGGTTGAAAAAATTGTGGAAATCACTAAAGAAATTCCTGTGGAAAAAGTCGTCATCAAAGAAATCATCAAAGAAGTCCCTGTCGAAAAAATAGTAACAGTTTACGACAACAGTAGTGAGAATGAACTGTTGTTAAAAATACAACAGTTGGAAAATGGAATGTCTAAAAAGGATAATGACCTAGATGAACTTAGACAAAAATTTTCCACTAAAGAGGGTGAAATTACCGATAAAGAGCGAGAATTTTCCACTATAACCACAGAAATGCAAAATATTTTCCAAAAAGAAATGTCTAAAAAGGATTCAGAACTAGATGAACTTAGACATTCTTTAGACAAACTTTCAGTTGTTGTTAAAAATGAAACAACTGAAAATTCGTTTAAACCTAAGATGGATGCACTTCAAAAAACACTACAAGAATTGAGAGAACAGATGAGGGAAAAGGATAAACTGATTTTACAATTACGAAAGGATGTTGTATTATTACAAGAACAGCCAAACAAAAGAGCAATCTTCTTGGCATCAACAAATTTAAATAACGAAATAAAATGATTTTATTAATGTGGTTAATTGCCGCTTACGGCATGAGTCAAATTTTAGTTTACGGAAGTATCTTCAGCGAACTTCGTGAAGGTATTCATAAATGGGGTGCTTCAGAATATGCGGCATTCAATGGTATTGGTAAGTTCATCTCAGGACTTATTTCTTGTATGATGTGTACATCTACATGGGTTGGATTTTTTATGGGCGCTTTTGTTCATTCACCTTTTACTGAACTAATTGGGGTAAATCCATACGTTGGAGTATTCTTCGATGGTATGTTAGCTTCAGGTGGGGTATGGGCAATAAATGCAGTCGTAGAATGGTTTGAAAACAAATAAGATGTTCAAAGAATCTAAATTCTTTTTGAAATATCTTTTGATTTGGATTAGTTCAAATCTATCCATTCCTTTTTGGATGGTAGGTCATGTTCATCTCATGACAAACATTTATCAAGATATTCATGAAATTATTGCAAGTATTGGTATGAATATTTTGGTTTTTGCAGGATTTTTATTAGATTATAAAGAACAAAGAAAAAACAACAATGGGTAAAAAAGCTAAAGAACACAGAAAAAAAGTTGCGGCGAGAAACGCAAACATCAAGGGAGCACAGAAGAAATTCCAATCTATGTGGCAACAAGAAATGATGAAACAAATGGAAGTTTACCGTGAAGAAAAGAATCGTCAAGGAAGTGTTGATAACAACGATGATGTATCAACATCACAAGACTTTCAGATAAAACTCTAATGGATTTGTTTAATCCACCAAAAGATTTAAACTATACCTACATGACACACACTTTAGATGTAACAACGTTAGAAAATCCATACGTACAAGTAGTATGGGAAGACACTCCTGAGAATTTCACACAAGAAAGAATCAAGAGGGTTAAATCGTACTTTGAACAAAAGTACAAGTCAAAGAATATTAATGTTGTTACCAAAGTTAAGTCGTCTGAAGATGTCATGCAATCTGTGGATGTTTCCATGAATATCTTGGATGAAAACTACCAACGTGAGTTGATAGTCAAGTACCTTGAAAATGGAGAACAGACACAAGAGGTTAAAGAGAAGGTGTTGGAACTCGACTCGGTAGTTGAAAGAAAAATCGCAGCTGAAAAAACTGAAGTTACATCTTTCAAAAAATGGTATATCAAGAAGATTAAGTTTTCTAACTTCTTGTCTTTTGGTGACAATCAAGTCCTTGACTTTGATAAGGTCAAAGGGATTGCAACCGTGGAGTCAAATCCACCAAACTTTGGTGGTAAAACAGTATTGTCTGTAGACCTCCTATTATTCTTATTTTTCAACACAACAACAAAAACAGGAAAGGCAGAAGAAATCTTTAACAGATTTAGAGATGTTAATAAGGTTAGTGTTGAGGGTGAAATTCAGATTGATGGGGAAGATTACATCATTGTCCGTGAAGTTGAAAGAAAGATGTCTAAGAAAGGTGATTGGAACGTAAGTACCAAATTAGATTTCTTTAAGAAACTTGGGGATGGTAGTCTTCAAAACTTTACAGGTGAACAAAGAAGAGAGACGGAACAATTCATTAAGACATCTATTGGTAGTATGGATGACTTTTTGATGACCATCTTAACAACAGCGACAAACTTAGAAGAACTAATTGATTCTAAACCAACGGCGAGAGGTGCGGTCCTATCAAGATTTTTAGGTCTTGACTCACTTAAACTCAAGGAGGATACAGCCAAAGAGATGTATTCTAATTTCTCCAAGAGTATGATTTCAAACATCTATGATGTTAACACTTTGAAACAACAAATTGAGGAACACAAGACTTCAATTGAAACAGAAAATGGTAATATCAAAACATATGAAATCGAGTTAAAGGAGTCAGAGGATAGAATTAAGATGGGACAAGAGTTCAGAGATGGACTTTTAAAACAGAAACATACTGGTTTGGATGCAGAACTTCTGAGAATTAATCCTGACACTTTGCAAACAGAAATTCTTGGTTTTGAGAGCAAGATATCTGATACCAAAGCTCAGATTAATACAATCAATGTTGTTGAACCTTCCCAATATTATCATGAAGACCAACATGATAAGGCCAAAGAAATGGTTTCGGAATTAAGGGTTAAGGTTGGTTCTTTGGACACAAAGATTAAAGACATTGAATCGGAGTTAAAAGAATTTGATGGGGGTCTACAGTGTCAATACTGTGGTATAGTTTTGGCTCAGTCAGAATATACCGAAAAGAAAAAGGGTACGTTGAATGATTTGAACATTGAGAAAAGTCACAACTCTATTTTGTTAGAGGGTGAGATTGAAAGAGAAAAATCATTCACACAACTTAAATCTGAATTTGACCAGTATGAAAGAAACAAACTGATTAAAGAGAAGTTAGAGATTCAAATTGAGTCATTTGATATTAAGAAGAAAGATATTCAAACAAAACTTCAAAATTTCAAAGACAACCAACAGAAACTTGAAGATAACAAGAAGATTGATGAGAAATTGATGAAAGCCGACATTCGTCTTGGTGAACTATCGAGAGAAAAGGACGGAATCAACTATAAAATCACAACTTCAATAAACAACATCTCAAGACATCAGGAGAAGATTTCAGACAATCTTAAACACATTGAAAAGATTGCAGAAGAGGAAGAAAAGAGCAAGATATTCAAATTGTACTTGGAGATATATGGAAAGAACGGTATATCAAAGATGATTATGAAGAATATGATGCCAGTAATTAACTCAGAACTTCAAAGACTTCTAATGGACTCGGCCGAGTTTAAGTTGGAGGTAAGAATCTCAGATAAAAATGAGGTAGAGTTTTGGATGATTGACAACTCAACAGCAATTGAAAAGTTGATGTCATCAGGTTCAGGTTATGAAAGAACAATTGCCTCGTTGGCACTCAGAGCAGTTCTTTCAAAGGTTTGTTCTTTACCAAAACCAAATGTGGTGGTATTTGACGAGGTCTTTGGAAAGATTTCAAACGACAACTTGGAAATGGTTGCAGAATTCTTTCACAAGATTAAAGATTACTTTGAGAAGATTTTAGTAATCACCCACAACCCAATGGTCTCACAATGGGCTGACAGTATTGTTAAGATTGAAAAGACAAATAACGTTTCTAAAGTGGTTCAATAAAATGCATCCTTGGAAACAGTTTGTACTTGAAGAACTTCAATACGAACTTCCCAACATAGTTAATGATGAGTTTGATGATTTAAAAGTTGAAACCCAAAACAACATAGTCAAACTTTTCATTAACTCAGACCAGTGGATGGCCTTAAGTAATAAGACACTTAAAGAAGTTACTGAACAGTATTCACATTTTAAATTGGCTGAAGGTGATTGCATTTGTACCGGGCTTGGATTCCTACTTAGAGAATCGTGGTTATTAGAAAACCCAAGGGTAACTAAGATAACTGTGATTGAAAAAAATCAGTCAGTTATTAGGTATCACCAAAAACACAATCCACACATTATTGACAAATTGGATATTTTCAACTGTGACGTTATGGATTACAAAGGTAGTTGTGATACATTATTGTTGGACCACTATGAGTGGGAAAAGGTTGACTATATCACCCAAAACATAAATGAGATACTTAAAAACATCCAATGTAAATGTGTTTGGTATTGGCCGATAGAAAAGTTTTTAAGTGTTGCAGTAGCCAAAGAAAAGATTTCATATACTGAATCGTACCTAAGATTGACTCAAGACATATACCCACCTATCTTTCCTAAACTTACAGAACAACAATTACAGACTTTTTGTGATATGTTCTCATTAACAAAACCTACAAATGAATTGGACTGAATATTTCTTAAACATTGCCGAGTCAGTAAAACTCAAATCAAAAGACCGTAGAACTCAAATCGGTGCGGTTATAGTTGGTAAAGACAATGAGATTGTTACCACAGGATATAACTCATTTCCAAGAGGTATTAATGATGATGTTGAAGAACGTCAACAAAGACCTGAGAAATACTTTTGGTTTGAACATGCTGAACGTAATGCCATCTACAACGCAGCCCGTATAGGGGTTTCACTTCGTGACACGACAATGTACTTAACTTGTGGAATACCATGTAGTGATTGTGCGAGGGGTATAATCAGTTCGGGTATCAGAACCATTTACTGCAAGACTGAAGACACCACAAAGAACCGTGAACATTGGGATGAACATGCAAAACGAAGTCTACAGATGTTCCAAGAAAGCGGTGTTGAAGTAATTTTTTATGAAGGTGAGTAATCACCTTTTTTTTTTGTATCTTTGTTCCATGGACCTTTCCTATAAAGTCAAAGGTAGTGATGTAAGACATCACCCCTTGAAAACATATACTATGAACGATGGTACTGTGGTTGCCATCTATCAGGGATTTCGTGGTGATAACCCTGACTTGGATTTTATTGTCAAATACAAAAGTCCAGGTCAGAGACTTCGAACACCAAGTCACACACATTGGATTGTGGACCTGTTGGTTAAATGTGAAACTAGTAAAACCATCGTTGGTGAATATGTCACCGCAATGTTGACTCAGTATAATCAGATGGAACCGTTTCAAAGTGTTGATGAAAGAAACGAATATGAGTTGGTGTTGTATGGTAATACAGACTACACTGGGATGAACGGACATGGGTATTACTCAGTAGATACACTAACTGCGTTCATTGAACTGTTCATTCGGTGTGAGAAACAAACAAAGGGTGCGTTTATGTTCAAGACACTTTTAGAACTTGTAAAAGATTACTGTGATGGTAAAAAAGATTTTTACCAAGTTGTAGGATATTCCAAACGGGTGTAGTATATTTGTATTGTTAAACAACCACAACTATGACAAACACCACAACCACCACCAACATCATCGACATCGTGAAATTGAACAAAGTAGATTTCATCAAAGGAAACAAAGGAAGCTTCCGTGTAGTTTCTAAATGTAAAGCAGGATTCATGACTGTAGTTGAGTTCAACGAGGTAGTCAACGAAGGATTCTCAAAAGAACCAAGTCAAGTTTTGGGTTGGTTCAAAAAAGGAGCAATCCAAACTGTAGAGTTCAAAGCTGAAGGTTCAAACTTCTGGATAACAGTCTTCGCACGAGTAGGTAAGAAAATCAAGTTGATTGACCAAGATATGTTGAAAGGTTTGAAAGTTGGGGTAATCAACTCTTACTGGATAAACACTGAACTTTACAGTCAATACCAATACCAAGCAGTAAACGCTAAAACTTGGGACAGCATGGCATTTGTTATGAACGAAGAAAAAGTTGAGTTGGTATGAAAGTAAAAGTGGTAATCACGGGGGTGGACGATAAAAAGCAGGAGTTCGTCCTCCCCCTCGAAAACTTGTGGCTGTCACACGGTAACTTCTCAGGATTTGGACGGTTTAAGAAGTTGAAGATTAAAGAGATTACAGAATGATAACTTTGGATATTAAAGTGGGGGATGTAATCCTGATGGGTCGATTTAAAAATAAAAAGGTGACGGTAAAGACCGTCACCCTCGACCAACATGGGATGCCGTTGGTAAACGGAAAACCCATTTGTAATTTCAGATACTCTAAGGATTAAACCAACTCGAGTTGTTCTTGTTTCATTAGTTCGTACGCTCTTGCCATTCTGGTAAGACCAATACCACCACCAAATCTTTCAAAGAAGTTTAACGATAAGAATTCCTCAAGTTCTTTTTCAACTCTTTCTTTTCCGAATAGTTCAAACAACTTGGCGGAATAACCACCATTTTCAATTGTGTAGAACATCTCTTTCATTTTTTCTACGTCACTTGAACGTTCAGCGGAACCGATTGTTTCCTGACCGTAAAGAATAACATCCACTTTATTAAAGATTTCACCGTTGTTGTGTTTCATATTCCAAAATGGATTAGTTCTTCTTGGGAAATTTTGAAGGGAGATTACTGAACCTTTTTCTTCCCACATTCTTTGTTCGTGTTCGTTTTCCAAGATTGGAACTCCACCGTACTCTTCACATACGTCTTCGTAGTTCACCTCAACAAGTGAATCAAACCCGAGGTATTCTAACAGTTCTGATTCTAATTTAAGAAGTTCTTTCATTCCACCTTTTGATTCAAATTCAAACATCGGGAAAATCATTTCGTGTCTTCCAGGGATTGGGTTTTTCTCTTCACGGTATGATGTTGAGATACAGAACACACCTTCCCACTCAGGGTTTTTAAGGAGTTCGTATTCTAACCACATTTGACCTGTTTGTGGTAGAGGCCAAATTTCTCCGTTGTATTCAAATGTTTTAACTGAGTGTGGGTTCTCACATGCTGCGAGGATTGATAGTCTTGACTGTGTTGGTACTTCGATGAAGTTCTTGTTAAGGAAGAACTGTCTCATTTTTTGTACTAGTTCGTTGTAGGTTTTTGTGTTTTTCATATTCTATTTTTGTTTTTGTTTATTTTTATTTGGGCAAAAAAAATTATAGAGCAAAAAAAAATCCGTCAACGACGGATTTTCTATACTTTCTAACTTTGATTATTTCGATTTCGGTTGGACATCAATTTTTCAATTTCAAATAAATATATTTGGATTTATCAAAGTGTAAATGTTTTTTTAAAAATCTTTATCAAAAGGTTTTGTAATATCTTTTGTCTTAAATCCAAGACCTCCGATGTATGATTCTGCGTTTGACATTTCTTTTCTGTAGAAGTCCACAATTGCCTTTGCCAACTTTCTGTCGTATTCAACATCATCAGTCATTGGTACCAATCCATCAATGTAGATTGATGCTCTAAACTTTCTTGAAGGACCTTTGTAGTAATCCAAATCAGTCATGTCTGAGTCAGATAATTCGAAGTCAATGTTATCAACATCAAACTTACCAACTGAGAATGGGTCATCATCCTCTTCAGTATCCATGTCGTCCATTGGTGCTTCTGATATTTGGCTTAATCTTTGTTCAACAATCTTCTCTATAAGGGATGCTAACTCGTCCTCGTTCAACTTAAGTTTTTTCATAATTTGGGTTTTTACAATAAATATAGTATCTTTGTATAAATATTAGAAACATGGGTCGAATAAAAGAAAGAACTTATCTCCTGTTCATTTACGGAGTATTCAAGGATGATGAGCGTGTCAAGGGTACGGTATCCGCACTGCTACCTGTCTTATCAACAAAAACAATGAAATACATATGGGGTGACTATGGTATCGTTTGTATGTTTTCATCCAATATTAGGTTTGCGGAGTTATCTGATTTTGTATTCGCACATATCTCTGGTGAATCAAATCAGTACTTTTTGACAGAAAAAACTGACAAATTGTCAGTTTATGGTCCTGACAGAGTTATGGAACACCTATTGTCATCTGACGACTTCATTCCATCATTAGACGAAGATTCAACAGATGAGTTTATTTATGACTTTCTTAAAAAAGAAGATTTTAACTTTAAAGAAGTAGATTTAAATAGAATCATCAATGATTTAAAACTAATTGAAAATAATCAAGATGAAGAGGATGAGGACATTGAAAAAATAAAAAAACAACGCAAGAAAAAAATTCAAGAACCATCGTTGGATGATATTTTGGAAAAAATACAAATTGATGGGATAAATGCCTTAACTTCGCAAGAGAAAAAACTATTAGATGACTACTCACATGGAAAATAACCACAACGACAACCAAACCAAATCAACAAGTGCTCTTAATCAAGAGGAAATTCAAATGTATTTGAAAGACATCCGAAAGATTAAAGTAATGACACCAGTTCGTGAACGTGAACTATCCGATATGATGTGTTCAGGTAACTGTACAGACGCTGAAAAACACGCAATTTATCAAGAACTATTGGAAGGTAACCTTCGTTTTGTTATTACAGTTGCCAAACAATACCAGAATCAAGGTATGGAATTAGGTGACCTTATTGCTGAAGGTAACCTCGGACTTATGAAGGCAATCAAAAACTTTGACTGGACTAAGAAGTTACGATTTATATCTTACGCTGTGTGGTGGATTAAACAATCGATTATACAGTCCCTTAATGAAAATTCACGAATGATTCGACTACCGGTTAACGTAGTCCAAGACCTACAAAAGGCAAAGAAAGAATCACAAAAAAACAACACGGAACTTGACAGTCGTTTTACATCACTACCTAAAGTAATTGACCTTGACATGAACATTAATGAAGAGGGTGACACCTTAGTTGACTTAATTGAGAACACTAATGCTGTACAACCTGACGAAGGATTTAATACTGCCGAGATGCTTAAGGAAAAGTTACGTGACATCATGAAGATATTAGATGAGCGTGAAAGGTTGATTGTAGAAGACTACTTTGGTCTTTCAGGTACACCACGAACTCTTGAAGATATTGGTCAGGATTTCAATTTAACTAAAGAACGTGTACGTCAAATCAAAGAGAAGGCTCTTAGAAAATTACGTAACGAAAGTTCAGTCTTGTTTGATTACCTATAAATCGTATATTTATTAACTAAACACATTTTATTATGAAAGAATTTATAAAAAAGAATTTTACCGTAATCGTATTGGTAATTGCGGTGTTGAGTTTCTTCAAAAGTTGTGGAGACTCACGTGAACTATCTAAATTAAGAACAGAAGTTCAAACACTTAAAGAGACTCAGGCAACTCAAGAAGAAATTGAGTTGACTCAGAATAAAGTTATGTTT
>OCVQ010001395.1_pt1 | contig 18525 bp, 16 predicted proteins | sample 1539061 | NCBI WGS metagenome assembly OCVQ01 (sample SAMEA3355526, study PRJEB22509) | marine metagenome | biome: marine; feature: river plume; material: water | place: USA | collected 2010-08-08 | depth 0.5 m | reverse complement strand
GCCCGTTTCTGGAGTTTTTCGGCACGCACCATAGCCGGGAGCGTTCGTGAAATATCATCAAGTAGAGAGGGGGCATAGGCGCTGCCGTGCTTAGCCGCTTTTTCGGCTCGTTCTGCCGCTTTGATATCTTCCCAGTTTGCCCGCACAGTCGCGGTATCATCTGCGGTTGTGTCACCAAAGACATGCGGGTGCCGTCGAACCATTTTATCTGATATGGCTCTGGCAACATCATCAAAAGAAAAGCTTCCATCCTCTTCTGCCATGCGGGCGTGGAATATGACTTGTAGTAACAGATCGCCAAGCTCGTCACAGAGCTGTTCCTTGTCACCTGTTTCAATGGCATCAGCAACTTCATAGGCTTCTTCGATTGTGTAGGGAGAAATGCTGGAAAATGTCTGGGCTAAATCCCATGGGCAGCCTGTCTCAGGCGTTCTGAGGCGCGCCATAATCTGAACAAGACGGTCTATCTGCGCAGGATATTGGGTTGTGTGGATGGGGTCTGTCATAATCTGAAATTACCAATTGTAACGATGAATAAAGAGAGCTGTTAAGTAGGGTTAGTCTAACATGGGCTATAATATTTTTGCCATAACCCTTCTATAGTTTGCTTTGTTTTAACGGCAAACTAGGTATACAAAGAGAGCATGAAATATGAATGGGCGTCTGTTGGCTGCTTATTCTGCCCTCTTTGCCTAACAATATTCAGTCACAAAGGTTGCCATAATGACACAAGACGGCTCTGATACAACAATATCAGTTCAGAAGGTTAGTTTTTTGGGAAAATTACGGAGTTGGTTTTTTACAGGGTTGCTTGTAACCGCACCTGTCCTGCTCACATTATATATCACATGGCTTGTGGTGGATGTGCTGGACAGTCAGGTTGTTAACCTGCTTCCGGCGTCATGGCATGAATTTTCCGTTCTTAACGTCCCAATATTTGGCCAAATACCGGGCTTTGGTCTTCTCATTGGCGTGATCATCATCACGCTGATAGGTGCTGTTGCTGCAGGGTTTTTAGGCCGCTGGATTATCAAGCTGGGTGAAAAAGTACTAAACAAAATGCCTGTTGTTCGGTCAATCTACAGTGCTTTTAAACAAATTCTGGAAACCGTTCTTGCCTCTCAATCAGATGCATTCCGTGATGTTGTTCTGGTTCAATATCCCCGAGAGGGCTTGTGGGTTATCGGGTTTGTTACGGGCGTGACAAAAGGCGAGGTTCAGGACAGTATCCCAATAACAACTGTTAATGTGTTTGTTCCTACAACGCCTAATCCAACCTCAGGATTTCTGCTGTTCTGCCCAAAAGATGACCTGATTTATTTGAAGATGACGGTTGAGCAGGCGTTAAAACTTGTTGTCTCTGGCGGTATTGTGACTCCTGAGACCGTGCCAGCAAAGGCGTAACTTTTCTTGCCATATGCTGGCTAGCCAGACGCAAGAAAGCGTACCGCACTATCTTTTTCGAACAGGCTCAGTAGCGTCACGATATCCTTATCGTCAAGCGACCTGCCTGCTGCGACCGCCTTGTGAGCCTCATCGCGCGCAAGGCTGAGAAGGGGAGCATGTTCGCTCAAATCTGCCAGCGAAAACTCAGGCATTCCTGATTGCCTGCTACCAAGTACCTCGCCTGGGCCGCGGAGCCGTAAATCTTCTTCGGCAATCTCAAAACCATCATTTGTATTCCGCATGATTTTTAGCCGCGCGCCTGCCGTCTCACTAAGTGGCCCTTGATACATAAGGATGCATGACGAGGCGATATTGCCGCGGCCAACTCGGCCTCTTAGCTGATGGAGCTGGGCAAGGCCAAACCGTTCAGCATGTTCGATAATGATAATGCCTGCTTCTGGTACATCAACGCCAACCTCAATAATTGTGGTTGCGACAAGCAGGCGGCTCGCACCAGTTGTAAAGGCCTGCATGGCGGCGTCCCGGTCAACTGATTTCATCTGACCATGAGCCAGCACCGGATGAGCATCGGGCAGGAGTGTGCATAAATGGCGATGCCTATCTTCAGCAGCCGTCGCATCCAGCTTTTCAGTTTCCTCAACAAGCGGGCAAATCCAATAAGCGCGCATGCCGCCTGAAAGCGCAGCCCGCAAGCGTTCCACAACATCACCAATGCGGTCATGATTAACCAAAGCTGTTGCGATTTCCTGACGTCCGGCTGGCTTCTCATCGAGCCGTGATACACTTAAATCACCAAATGCTGTCATTTCTAATGTTCTTGGTATGGGCGTGGCTGTCATGACAAGAACATCACATCCATCGCCTTTCTGCCCGAGAATAAGGCGTTGGCGTACCCCAAATCTGTGCTGTTCATCAACCACAGCAAGACGAAGAGCCGAAAAAACAACATCATCATTTAGCAGGGCGTGCGTCCCGATCACAATCCTGATGGCGCCTGTTTCAAGTCCGTCAAGAATAGCAGCTCGCTCGCGGGGTTTTTGGCCGCCCAGAAGAAGTTCCGGTTTAATCCCGAGTGGCGCAAGGAAGCCGGTGAGAGTGGCCTGATGCTGGCGGGCAAGCACTTCAGTTGGCACCAGCAGGGCTGTCTGACCACCTGCTTCTACAGCAGATAACATCGCAAGCAATGCTACCATCGTCTTGCCAGACCCGACATCACCTTGAAGAAGGCGCAACATCCGCAGTGGCGCGCGCTGGTCTGCGTCAATTTCGCTAAGCACCTTTTCTTGTGCAGGGGTGAGGGTGAAAGGCAGTGTTTGGCGCAAGAGCGCACTTAACGCTCCTGTCGGCATCAGGGCGTGCCCGGCAAGCTCAATGTCTGTTTGTTGGCGCAGCAGCTGCAGGGCAAGCTGGTTCGCAAAAAGCTCATCAAAGGCCAGTCGCATGCGTGCCGGCGCATGAGCCGAAATATCAGATAATGAGCGGGGGGCGTGAACCACTGTCATGGCAGTTTTAAAGTCAGGCCAGTGATAGTCTGCCATAACCTGCTTATCAATCCATTCTGGCATATCGCGCAGGCGCTCCAGCCCAGCTGAAAGCGCTTTACGCAAGGGTTTTGCTTTCAGGCCAGCTGTCAGAGGGTAGAGCGGCTCAAAAGCAGGCATATCATCTGCATTTGCCGGCGAAAGGATATAATCAGGGTGTGCCATCTGTACACGGTTCTGAAACCGCTCAACGCGCCCACTAACCAGTCGCCGCTCGCCCACAGGCAAGGTATTCTTTAGATAATCAGTCTGGGCATGGAAAAACAGAATATCCATTTCACCCCCATTTGTTTCAACCCGAAAGCGGGCAGGCCGCTTAACCCGGGCTGGCGGTATATCAGCAGATAGAACAAGCACATCAAAGGTTGCAAGACTACCTTCTTCAACATCTACAACAGAGGGGCGTGCGCGCCTGTCATTCACCCCAACAGGCAGATGGCGCAACAGGTCTATGACATGAACCCCAATGCGTTTTGCCATCTGATCTGCCATTTTAGGCCCAATGCCTGGCAGGCTGGTGAGCCGCGCAAAAAGGGAAAATAGGATGTCAGGACGGGAAATATGCATACCGCATCTCTTGTCGCTTAGGAGGGGCTGGTATGCATCATGCCATAGCTCAGCCAAAGCGACAAATACCCTGATGCGACACAGGCTAAATTAACGTAAAAAAACTGGCTGGGCATTACCTTAAAGCGGGCATTCAGAGATGAATATGTAAAGCCAGCCATGTCTGTCTCAAATCAGGTGACAGAAACAGGTAAAATAGATTAAAAAACAACTCGCTTTGTCTAGTCGTTGGGCTGTCAGCCAGCTGGCTCAGCCCTATATGGGTGGTTAGCGTGTCTAGCAAGGCTGCTTCATATTGTGGTTGTGACTGCATTATAGTGACAAGACGTCTGATAATGGTGAGAAGGCCAGATACTGGTGAGAAGGCCTGATAAAGGCAAGAAGGCCTGATAATGGCAAGAAGGATAGTTAAATCTCTTATGTTTGATTCCAAAGAAAAACGCGTCCGCCGGCTTGTCTATCAAGCAAGTTATACTGGCATGAAAGAAACTGACCTTTTGCTTGGTCAGTTTGCGAAAAAGCATCTACCAAACCTTACCGATGAGCAGCTTGATATGTTTGAAGCCTTGTTGGATGCGGGTGACCCGTCCATCTTTGCGTGGGTAAGGGGAGATGAAGATGTGCCAGCTGAATTTCAGGGCCCTGTACTTGATATGATTAAAGATTTTCATATTAATCAGATATAATAAATTACCTTAACTAAGATTAATAAATTCATGAAAATAAATGATAAATTAGAATTTAAGTCAGTTATTTATGGCTGTCTTGATGGTGCAGATTCTCTGGCTGTTGGGAGTCTTGTTGAGACTCATGACAAGCTGGTTTATCTAGCGCGTGATGACAAACGGCTGCAGCAGATGGCCCAAGGTCTTGCCTTTTCCTGTCCGGAGGTGGAGCTGATTATTCTGCCTGCATGGGATTGTCTTCCCTATGACAGAATGTCACCTCATTCAGCGATTGTGAGCCGGCGGATTGATGCGCTGGCGTCGCTTGCTCACCGGAAACAGGTATCTGGTAGGGTCCGACCCTGCATCGTACTGACAACCGTAAATAGCTGGCTGCAGCGCTTGCCGTCCGAGGATTTTTTTGCCGAATCAAGCCTGACCCTTACGCCGGGTATGGAAATAGCTCAGGATAAGATTGCCGATTTTCTGACCCAAAACGGGTTTCTGCGTACTCAGTCGGTACGTGAATATGGTGAATTTGCTATTCGTGGCGGCATTATGGATATCTTTGCTGCGACGGATATGGACCCTGTCCGGCTTGATTTCTTTGGCGATGAAATTGATTCGATGCGGTATTTTGAGCCGCTTTCCCAGCGTAGTCATGATAATACCGATAGTCTGATTGTTCGGCCCGCAGCAGAATATATCCTTGATGATGCTTCGATTAGCCGGTTTCGGCAGAGTTATCTTTCGTTGTTTGGCGGAAAAGCATCGAAAGATTCTCTTTATGAAGCCGTCTCAGCGGGCCAAACCCTTGCTGGGATTGAGCATTGGCTCTGTCTGTTTCATGAAAGCATGGGCAGTTTGTCTGACTGGCTTACAGGCTGGCATATTGTCTGTGATAGTGATGTGCAGGCGGCCGGTATGGCGCGGCTTTCCCAGATTGATGAATTTTATCAAGCGCGCGCCGGCGCTGTGCCAGAAGGCGAGGCACCTTATCGCCCGGTTCCGCCTGAAATGATGTATCAAACACAAACGGCTCTTGATGCATTGGAGGGGAGCGCATTAACAGCTTCGCTATCCAGTTTTGCCGCCCCGCGCAAGAGTGAGCCTGATATCGGCGCGCGTGCTGGCCAGACATTTAGTGCTGCCCGCTCAGAAGGCGGTAGTCCGTCCGCTGCTGCGGCACAAGCTATTGTGGCAGATGCCAAAGATGCGCCTGTGCTGCTTACGGCTGCCTCACAAGGCGCATTGGAGCGTGTCTGCGGGCTGATAGCGCCGCACTTGCCAGAGGCGCCGCAGCTCATCAACGCGGCATCTGAAATGAAGGCTGGCGGTGTTTACGGCACTGTCTGGTCGCTTGAGAATGGGTTTCATACACCGCATATGACGGTGATTACCGAGCAGGATATTTTCGGATCACGCATTAGCCGCCCGCAAGGCCGGCGTCGACGTGCAGAGGATTTCCTGCGCGAAGTATCATCTTTGGAGCAGGGCGATTTAGTCGTTCATGTCGAGCATGGTATTGGACGCTATGAAGGGCTTGAGACAATAAGCTCAGACGGCACAGATCATGACTGCCTTCATCTGTCCTATTCTGGCGGCGACCGGCTATACCTGCCGGTTGAAAATATCGATATGCTGTCACGTTATGGACAGGATGCAAGCGATGTTATCCTTGATAAGCTTGGCGGCGCAGGCTGGCAGGCGCGTAAAGCCCGCATAAAAGGCCGGATTAAGGAAATGGCGGAGCAATTAATCCGCATTGCAGCCCGACGCGCGGTCGCGACAGCAGAACCGTTAACACCGCCGCAGGGCGTCTATGATGAATTTTGCGCCCGTTTTGGTCACTCAGAAACAGATGATCAGCTTGATGCGCTCGAAGATGTTCTGTCGGATTTTGCCTCTGGTACAGCAACAGACAGGCTGATTTGCGGTGATGTTGGGTTTGGCAAAACAGAAATCGCACTACGGGCTGCTTTTGTTGCCGCTATGGCAGGCTATCAAGTAGCCCTTGTGACGCCGACAACATTGCTTGCACGCCAGCATGGAAGATTATGTGAAGAACGGTTTGCCGATTTTCCGGTGAAAGTGGCAACCTTATCGCGGATGACAACTCCAAAACAGGCATCACTAATTCGTGATGGGCTTAGTGACGGGTCAGTTCAGTTGGTTGTTGGAACACATGCTGTTCTTGCCAAATCTATATCCTTCAATAATTTAGGCCTTCTGATTATCGATGAAGAACAGCGTTTTGGGGTTGGCCAGAAAGAACGGCTCAAAGAGTTGCGCGGTGATGTGCATGTGCTGACATTATCAGCAACGCCTATTCCGCGTACCCTTCAGCTAGCACTGTCAGGGGTGCGCCAGATGTCTATTATAGCAACCCCGCCGGTTGACCGGTTGGCGGTGCGGACATTTGTTGGGCCATGGGATTCAGTTGTCTTGCGCGAAGCTATCATAAGAGAGCGGTTCAGAGGCGGGCAAATATTTGTTGTCTGTCCCCGTATTGCAGACTTAACCCGCCTTTATGATAGAGTAACAGCTTTGGTTCCTGATGCCCGTATTTTAACAGCACATGGCAAGATGAGCGCGGTTGATCTTGATGATGTGATGAACCGGTTCGGTGACGGTGAGGCTGATATTCTTCTCTCAACCAATATCGTTGAATCCGGCATTGATATTCCAACTGCCAATACGATGATTATTCACCGGGCCGATATGTTTGGCCTGTCCCAGCTTTATCAGCTCCGCGGCAGAGTTGGTCGCAGTAAAGTGCGGGCCTATGCCTATCTTACAACCCAGCCCGGCATGGTCTTAACACCGCAAGCAAAGCGCCGATTAGAAGTGATGCAGACCCTTGATAAGCTTGGCGCAGGCTTTTCTCTGGCCTCCTATGATATGGATATCAGGGGTGCTGGAAACCTGCTTGGTGATGAGCAATCGGGGCATGTGCGCGAGGTTGGCGTGGAGCTGTATCAGGAAATGCTTCGTCAGGCTGTTGATCTGGCGCGCACGCAATCGAAAAAAGGCAGTGATACGTTAGGCGAGGCGGGCCAGCAGGACTGGTCGCCAACTATAAGTCTGGGCACGAACGTGCTGATCCCAGAAGCCTATGTGCCAGATTTATCCGTGCGGCTCTCACTCTATCGCCGGATTGGCGCGTTATCCGCACATGATGATATTAACCAGATGGCTGCTGAGCTGGTGGACCGGTTTGGTCCGATGCCAGATACAGTTAAGAACTTGCTGGAAATCGTTGAATTAAAATACCTTTGTCGTAATGCAAATATTCTTAAAATCGATGCAGGCGCCAAAGGGTTTGCCCTTTCATTTAAAGATAATCAGTTCCCGGCGCCTGATAAATTGATTGGCTGGATTGCCTCCCAAGGGGGGCGTGTTCAGCTCCGCAGTGACCATAAGCTTATTGTCAAAGGCGCGTTAGCTCAGATTGCTGCTCGGGCGAAACAGGCACATAAAATTGTCAGTGATATTGCGGGTCTCCTCAGCCCATCTTAATTGTGGCAGGTTTGGGGACGCGCGCTACTATTCTTGAATAGCAGCATCTATGGCATTGAGAAGAATATCGGACGGGTAAGCGCCAGCAAGCGAATAATTACTATTAAAGATCATCAGCGGCACGCCATCTATCCCAATGCTTTGACCATATCTCAGATCTGCCTCTAGCCTGGTTTGCGCTTGTGCTAGTTTTTCAGGTGAGCGCGCATCAGCTGCGCTTGCATGTGTCTGCGACACCTCATCAATAAGCTTGTCTTGTGTAGCACTATCTGAAATATCCTCCCCGCGCAGAAAATAGGCTTGATAAAAAGCGTCTGAGAGCGGGGTTGCGGCATCACCTGCAGCAATCAGTATTTTATGGATGGGGCGGGTATCTGGCGTGCGTTTGATATCGGAAAACTGAAAAGCAATGCCTGCTTCATCTCCTGCCTGAGCAATACGGCCGTAAACAGCATTGGCAGCATGGCCAAACTTGGCTGTTAGGTAAGCTGTTCTATCCATACCGCCTGCTGGCATGGTCGGGTTTAACAGGAAACAGCGCCACCGATATTCAGGCACAATATTAGGGCGTTGAGCAAAAGCTTCCTCAAGCCTCGTCTTTCCGATATAGCACCACGGACAGATAATATCGGAAAAGACGTCTACAATGAGATGTTTCGGCAGTGAAGAGGGGGAATGGCTCATTAAAAACTCCAGAAGGTCAGCTGTTTGCAGGGGCAATTCATAAATGAGGACGATAAGCCTTCACATCTGCTAGCATTGGTCCATATCGAAAAAAAGACGATAAAAACTCCTCCGGAGAAGCGCAAGTCCAAAATCACGTCCAAAATAAGGTGAGGGTATGCAAAGCGATAAAGAGCAGCCAGATAATGTGGCAGACGCAGCAGTGCTTAAGTCCCGCAGAAAAGCTGAGCGTGCGCGCGACACATTGCTTCAAACTGCCCAGACCCTTGGTATAATAACAGCTATGCTAGAGGCTAGTGAGGAGAATGCGCCAGCTATAAAAATAGCCCCCGGACAATCTCCTTTTATACGGCAGGACGGGCATTTTTATTGTTTTGCCAGTGAATTAGCCGCCCATGTGCGCGCATTGTTATCAAAAGCTGATATGCAGTTTCAGCTTATTGAAGATGAGCATACAGCGCAGAATATTTGGGCGCGGGTCCGGCTGACTTTTCTTGCTGATGTAAAAGAGATAGCCCGTGATACCCCGCAATTTGATGAGATTTGTGCAGCTATTGGCCAGAGACATGGTCCGGTGATGTCAGTGATAAAACCCTTCACAGATTTTCACCTTTTTGAAATTACGCCAAAACAGGGTCTTCTTGTCACCGGTTTTGCCTCTGCCTATGATGTAACAGGGCCTGACTTTGCCCTAGCAGACCATCTGACATCTTCATGAGTGGCGTGATATAATGCACCAGACTGCCCCCCCTATATTTTGGAGTTTTCGGCGATGCCCGTATGCGATGCGCGCCCGGATGGCTGTAATGGCAAGCGGTCTTACTGTTGGATTGCGTGAAATCCTGTTACGGGACAAGCCGGCAGCCTTTCGGGCTGTATCATCCAAAGCAACAGTTCCTGTTCTGGAATTAGACGACGGCATAATTCTTGATGAAAGCCGTGATATTATGTTCTGGGCGCTTGATACCTCAGGAGACCCTGCTGGCTGGCTTGAGTGCTATCATCGCGATAAGCAGGCGGTCATAGCGTTTCTTGACCAGCTTGAAGGGCCGTTTAAAACAGCATTAGATAAATATAAATATGCGACCCGTTACCGCACAGAAGAGGGCGCGCCAATCGACGGGCTGGCCTACCGTGCTGTCGGCGCTACTTTTCTTTCTGACATCAATATATCTCTTGCACGCCAGCCCTTTTTATCGGGCGCGGCGATCGGGCTGATGGATTATGCTAGCTTGCCCTTTATACGTCAGTTCCGGATAGCAGATGAAAGCTGGTTTGATGAGCAGGAATGGCCGTTTTTACAGGCATGGCTGCAGGATTTCCTCACAAGTGAGATGTTTAGCTCTGTGATGGTAAAATACGCGCTCTGGCAGGAGGACGCCCCGCCAGTCCTTTTTGGACGCGGGCAGGCCTAGCTATTCTGAGCTGCCGGCCGTCTCATTGACCAGATAAGATAGGCGATAAGGCTTGCAACCACCAGTCCGCCGCCGATAATCATCTGATTTGTTGGGCGCTCATCCACCACCAGCCAGACCCATATGGGGCCTAATACTGTTTCAAGCAGCATAAAAAGGCTGACATTAGCAGCAGCGGTAAACCGCGTTGCATAGCCAAGCAGAAAAAAAGAAGCGGGCAGAATAATCCCGCCAGAAATCAGAATAGCGGGCAAATCGCCAATACCAAGTGTTTGAAGCGGATATCCTGTCACAAGGGCAAATATGAGCGCACAGGCAGCTGCAAGGAGACCCCCGCCGCAATTTATCAGCAGAATAGGGATGCTGTTATCGCTCCGAAGCAGGCTAAAGGACAAGCCAATACAGGCGCCCGCAGATAGGCCCAAAAACGCCCCTGTTGCAAGTGGTCCCATGCCCTCAATAACAGGCGCACTGCCGGCTGGCTCATAAACCGCAACAGCAATGCCAGTCATAGCGATGGTCATAAACAGATAAGTCAGGGGCGGCGTGCGTTCTGACATGAGCAGCCATGAGAATAAAGCTGCAAACAGAGGCGCACAGGCAACCCCGAAAAGAATAATCGACACCGGCGCACTAGCGATGCCAAGCGTAAAGGCAATAGCGCTTAACATGAAGCATAGCGTTACAAGAAGAGCGCGTGGCCGCAAAAAGTTAGCCGTCTCTTCTCGCAATGAGCCTCGCGAAACAATAAGCCATGCGCCAAACAGCACGCCCGCCATAGCCAGACCCCGCCAAAACAGCATTTGAAGGGCATCCATTTCTGAAAGGCGCATGAAGACAGTATCCGGCGTGATAATCAGCGCACCGATAAAAGCCACCGCAATGCCATAAAAGGGATGGGAGGAAAAACGTGTAATAAATGTCATAAAAGAGCGCTTTTCAGGAGGCAGGAAAACATCAGCTAAGCCTTACTGCTGTTAACCTGCTGATAGCAAGTGAAATAGTCGTATCAGCAGAATATCTTCAGGATAATTCAGAAAGGAAACGCTGCGAATCTGTTAGAATAGCCGCCCTTTTTTCATCACTCATTTTAGCCAGCGTCCGGTACATCATACCCATGCGCGCATTACCAGATAATCGGTCTTGATGCCGGATAAGAAAATCCCAGTAAAGATAGTTGAACGGACAAGCCTGTTCACCGTTTTTCTGTTTTACTTTATAGTGACAGGACCGGCAGTAATTGGACATTCGTTCAATATAAGCGCCGCCAGATGCATAGGGCTTGCTTGCCAGAACACCCCCATCAGCATAGAGCGCCATGCCTGATACATTCGGTAATTCAACCCATTCATAGGCGTCTGCATATACGATCATAAACCATTCATTGACTTCCTTTGGGGAAAGTCCAGCTAGTAAGGCAAAATTCCCTAACACCATCAGCCTTTGGATATGATGGGCATAGGCATGATCGCGGGTTTCTGAAACACATTGCTTGAGGCAGTTCATCTTGGTATCAGCAGTCCAGAAAAAAGCCGGCAAGGGACGGTGAGCCTCAAGCGCATTCTGTTCGGCATATTCAGGCATCTTTAGCCAGTAAAGGCCGCGGACAAACTCTCTCCAGCCGAGAATCTGACGGATAAACCCTTCGGTAGCATTCAGCGGGGCTGCCCCTGCATGATAGGCATTTTCTGCGGCTATGATGGCCTGTTGTGGGCTAAGTAGGCCGCAATTCAGGTAAAGCCCTATATGGGCATGAAACATAAAGGGCTCGCCTTCCACCATGGCATCTTGATAGGTACCAAAGAGCGGCAGGCGTTCTGCGATAAACCGGTCGAGAACATAGGCTGCCTGCTCATGAGTGACGGCAAATTCAAACGGGCGAAGCTTGCCAAAATGATCGCCAAACCGGTCTTCAACAAGGTTAAGCACTTCATTTGTTATATCATCAGGGACAAAACTAGTATGTTTGGGAACCTCAAGCCCGTCAGGTGCACGCCCCCGGTTTTCTGCATCATAGTTCCACTGACCACCAATCGGGTCATTCCCGGACATTAAAATGCCTGTCTTGAGCCAAAGCTCGCGGTAGAAATATTCCATGCGAAGCTGTTTGCGGCCATCTGCCCAGGTCGCAAACTCATCAAGGCTACAATAAAAACGGTCATCGTCTCGCAGCTCAACCGCACAAGGCAGGGTATTTTCCCAATCGCGCATTTCAGTTAAGACACGCCATTCAGAGGCAAATGTTGCAATCACGCTTTCGGGTGCATGCCGCTCAACAGCCCGCGCAACTTCGCCTGAAAAGCTGTGGCTATTGCCGTCCTGATCAAGACGGACATAATCAACATTCCAGCCCGCATCTGACAGGCTAGCCGCGAAATGCCGCATCGCAGAAAATAGAAAAGCGATTTTTTTCTGATGATGTTTTACATAGACGGCTTCATCGAATACTTCACATAATAATATGATATCACGTGATTTATCGGCATCTTTCAGTGAAGAAATCTCGGGACTTAACTGGTCCCCTAATATAAGGCGAAGCGTACTCATATCTGTTCTTCTACTGCGGCGTTGGCGGCTAGTTTGAGGTCAGCGAACGCATCAAGAGCGCGCAAGCGTGATGCCTTCAAATCAACAATAGGTTTTGGATAGGTAGTGCCTAATGTAACGCCAGCATGCTGGAGAATTGTGCTGGGCGCCTCCCATGGTGCAAAAAGATATTTTGAGGGCAGCTTGCTAAGCTCTGGTACATATTTTCGCGTATAATGCCCGTCTGCATCAAATTTCTGCCCTTGGGTAACAGGGTTAAACACCCTGAAGTAGGGAGCGGCATCGGCGCCGCAGCCTGCAATCCACTGCCATCCTGCCCGGTTATTGGCAAAGTCAGCATCAAACAGGCAGTCCCAGAACCAGCGTTCGCCATGACGCCAGTCCAATAGCAGGTTTTTGACCAGAAACGAGCCGACAATCATACGCACACGGTTATGCATATAGCCGGTCTGATACAGCTCACGCATACCAGCATCAACAATCGGAAACCCTGTCATACCTGTCTGCCAGCTTGTGAGGGCGGCGTTATCATCACGCCAGCCAAAGGCATCAAATTTCGTCTGAATATTTTTTGTTCTGATATTTGGGTTTTGCATCACAAGATTATGAGAAAATTCACGCCAGCCAAGCTCTGATCTGAATGTTTCACGTTGGCTGTCATGTTCTGGCAGAATGCCATCAGCCGCATACCATGCCTGATGCGCAGAAACCTGACCAAAACGCATATAGGGCGAGAGGCGTGAAACATGAGGCTTGTCGGGAAAATTGCGGCCCTCTTTATAATTGCTGAGGCCATCATCAACAAACTCTGCTAGCCGTTCATGAGCGCCGGCTTCTGAAATATCCCATCCGGCACATATCTCATCGCCCCAAGGGCGCTCTGGCAGCAGGTTTAGGCTATCAATGGCCAGCGCGCCAGACGGGCAGGCTTGCACAGGCTCAGCAAAGGTAATGTCAGGCGGCGCAAGCGGGAAGCGGGGCTGGGTAAGATTGAGGCACCCACGCCGATAGAACGGCGTAAAGACTCTGTAGGGCGTCCCATCTGCTTTTTGAACCTGTTCAGGCTCCCATAAGACAGAACCGCTTTCTTGGATAACTGTGACACCCTGCTCAAGTAACCGTTTTGTAATCTGAGCATCCTGTTCAACCTGCCAAGGGGCATAGCTTGTTGTGAAGGTCAGTATTGTTGCGCCGGTTTGCTCTATGATGCGGTGCAAGCAGGTTTCGGCGTCACCGCTCATCACAATGAGGTTATTTTCAACAGACACATTTAAGCTTTTCAGCGCATGATGAAGCCAGACTCGGGTTGCGCCGCCAAGCCTATCATCTCCTGCGGCCTCGTCATCCAGAATAAAGATAGGCGTGACAAGCCCTTCAGAAGCGGCTTTGGTGAGGGCAGGGTTGTCAGCAAGCCGTAAATCATGCCGGAACCAGTGGAGTGTGCGTGGTGTCATTCAAAAATACCTGAAAAAAAACAATGATAACTGCTCTTTATCCGTATGTAAGAGAGCTTCGGATTGGTTTCAGCAAAGTCTTTTTTACCGCAGCAGCTAAAACCCATCCTATCAGGCTGAAGCCAGTAGGTCCTGCATCATATGAATAATGGCTTTGGCTTGCTCATCGCTAAAAGGTTCTGCTGCCCCAACGCCCCAGACTGGGCCGGGCCAGGCCGCATCATCTTCGTGCCGAGCAATCAGGTGAAGATGAAATTGGGGTACCATGTTACCTAAAGAAGCAACATTGATTTTATCAGCATTTTCAGACTGTTTTAATAAATTGCTCATGCTTTTAGTGAGCGATAGCATATCCTGTTCAGTCTCATCAGGCAGGTCATGCCAGTCGCGTATCCCTGAGAGTTCGGGGATCAGGACAAGCCAGCGGTAGCGTGCGTCATCCATCAGTCTTATCTGACATCCATTTTGGCGCGCGATAAAAAGCGTATCTCGTTCAAGCCGGTGATCCAGTGAAAAATCTGACATAAAATGAAACCTTCATTGTGGGTGTCATTACCCTGTGATGTGGATATCTGCTGTTGTTTCCTGAAAGTCAGTCTGGCATATCTGTAGGGTATGACAAACAAAGAACCTCATTCTGATGATACAGCTTTATCACCCCGGGCCTCAACAGTGTTTGTTGACGCTGATGCCTGTCCGGTGCGTGATGAGATTGTGACCTGTGCCCGCCGGCATAATGTGCCTGTTATTATGGTCTCTAATGGCGGTATTCGGCCGGGGGCTGATCCCTTGGTAAGGTTAAAAATTGTCGCACAGGGCGCTGATGAAGCTGATAAATGGATAGCAGATGAAGCAACAGATGGCGATATTGTGGTCACAAATGATATTCCGCTTGCGGCCCGCGTGATAGAGGGCGGGGCGTGCGCTTTGCGCCCCGATGGCCGCCCCCTTACCAAAGATAATATTGGACAGGTTCTGGCAATGCGAGACCTGATGGCTGATATCCGCAGTGCCAATCCATTTCATCAATCAAGCGGATCATCCTTTGGCAAGCAGCAAAGATCAGCCTTCTCACACCAGCTTGAAATATTGTTGCGGCAGGTTGCAGGCTAGGGGAGTAAAATATGAATGATGTTGTACTGATTGACTGGGGAACAAGCGCGCTGCGTGCCGTTATTGTCACTGAAGCCGGAGAAAGCGGCGCTCGTTTTGCCTCGGATGCCGGTATCATGAATGTGCCGGAGGGTAATTTTGCTGCGCAGCTTACCGTAACCCTTGACGCGCTAGAGGTTGCTGATAATCCGCCACCTATTTTAATGAGTGGGATGATTGGCAGTACGCTTGGGTGGCGCGAAGCACCTTATCTGACTGGCCAGCAGAGTTTTGATGATTTTGCCAAAAACCTCTTTGTTCTGGAACATCATGATCTGGATATTCGTATTGTGCCGGGTATCGCAGCACCGTCTTTGGGCCTGCCTGATCATATAGATGTAATGCGCGGCGAAGAAACGCAGTTTTTTGGCAGCCTTATTCTCACCCAATCCCAAGAAAAGGGCAGGGATATAGGAACATTAATCTGTATTCCGGGCACCCATGCAAAATGGATTGCCCAGAGGGGCGGCGCTATTGAAGGCTTTGCAACTTTCATGACAGGAGAGCTGTTTGCTGTGCTATCTCGTTATTCGGTCGTAAGCGGGGTTTTATCTGAAGAACAGAGCACCACTCACCTCTCACCTGCCTTTTTTGACGGACTTGATATGGCATTGCAGCCCTTGGGAGTATTGCATCATGCGTTTTTACTTCGTGCTGGCACAGTAACGGGCGGCTTTGATACATCAACGAACAGAGACAGGCTGTCTGGGATATGTATTGGCAGTGAGATTGCCGCTATGCGTCCTTATATTGAGGCCAGTGGCCAGCCTGTAACACTGATTGCCAGCGCGGTGATGCGTATTGCCTATGAGCAGGCCTTTACCCATTTTAATATTCCCTATATTACGATTGATGCTGAGGCGGCGACGATTGCCGGCCAGCTTGCCCTTCATAATAATCGTTCTTAGTGGCTAGCGGAAGAGATAAGAGATGCATAGGCACCTGATTGCTATTTTGCGTGGGATAACGACTGATGAAGCCGCAGCTGTTTGTGACGCGCTCCTGTCTGCTGGCATTAGCCAGATTGAAATACCGTTAAACTCGCCGGATCCGATGTGCACAATCGAGATGATGGTAAAACAATATGGGGCTGATGCCCGTATCGGGGCAGGGACTGTGCTGACATGTGCAGATGTTGATATGCTGGCAGAGATAGGCGCGCATATGGTCATCTCTCCTAATATGAACCCAGAGGTGATTGCCCGCACGAAACAATTAGGCATGATGTCCTGTCCGGGCATTTTAACGCCAACCGAAGGGTTTGCCGCACTTGCAGCAGGGGCTGACATGCTAAAGCTATTCCCCGCAGATATTGTGGGGCCGTCCGGCGTGAAGGCGCTGCGTGCTGTCCTGCCGGCTGATGTGAAGCTGGCGGCTGTTGGCGGTGTTGGCCCGGGTAAGCTATCTGTCTGGGCTGAGGCAGGTATTACGGCCTTTGCAATAGGCTCCAGCCTTTATAAGCCTGGCATGTCATCGGCAGATGTTGGCGCAGTAGCCCGCCAGTTAGTCGCAGAATATGACGGGCTGGCGAGATAGCGCTGTTTGCCGGGCTGATGTTTTAACGCTTTACAAACCCTATGCTTTGTCTGACCATCATTTTGACTTAATGTAAGTTTTGACGTCGTCATACTCTTCTTGTTAGGCGTATGGGTCTAACAGAATGCTCATCAAACTAGAATCGCTCAAAGGTCGGTATCTTGGTCATGATACAGCCGGAGGCATTTTCGCTTCGGCTTACGCTACAGGTACCGTCTATCATGACACTTAAACCATCATCCAAACTCATCGAACCAACAGCACGTGATAACCTTGTTGGTATCGGGCTTATGTTGCTGAGTATGTTTGTCTTCTCGGCTGTTGATACAATTGCAAAAGTCTTAACAACAGATTTTCATCCGCTTCAGATTGTCTGGACACGCCAGCTGGGTTTGGTGGCAGGCGTGTTTGTTATGATGGCGTTGCGCGGGGCATCGTTATTTGAGACAAAGCATCGTAAATTACAGCTTGCCCGCGGTCTTATGGCGGCATTATCTGCAGCCTTATTTATCACAGCCATAAATTATGTACCGCTTGCTGATGCAATCGCTGTTACCTTTGTTGCTCCGTTTGTTGTGACGATGTTTAGTGCGCTATTGTTAAAAGAAAAAGTAGGTATTCATCGCTGGAGTGCGGTTATTGTCGGATTTTTGGGAACGCTGGTTATTTTGCGCCCTGGGTTTGATGGATTTGAGCCTGCGCTGTTACTCGCCGTTCTGGCCGCGGTTCTGTTTGCGTTTCGCCAGATAATATCTCGCTATTTGAGTGGTTCGGATAAAACTGAAACAACAGTTGCCTATACCGCACTTGTCGCTGTAATGGTGCTGTTCATCCCGTTGCCGTTTGTCTGGCAAACGCCAGTCTCAGGGTTTCATCTTCTTCTGATGGCCATTATGGCAATTCTGGCAGGTCTTGGTGAGTTGTTGGTTATCAAGGCGCTTGAAGTTGCCTTGGCTGTTGTGGTCTCGCCAGTGCATTACACTATCCTGATTTGGGGCAGTCTCTACGGCTATTTTGTGTTTGGAGATTTTCCAGACTATTTGACATGGATTGGCGCAATTATCATCATCCTATCAGGACTTTATACGCTCTACCGCGAGCGTAAACGCGCCGCCCGTTAGCCTGTTGGCTAGAAAAAGACGTTATAGGTGACAGACAGGCTGTCATCATCTGCCAGCAGACCATAGGCGCTTGTCGCAGTGCGGCTTGAGAAAAAGGTAGATGATAGCTCTATACTTGACCAGCTATTCAGCCGTTTCGATGCTTCAAGCGAGACCAAGGACTGTTCGGCTTCCTTGTCAGCTGAGACCAGCAGTAACAGGGTTGTATCATCAACATCATTCAGAATAAGACGAAGCCCGCCAACAAGAAACTGATCAGCAGCAGCTTGCTGGCGATCATCATGCTGAATTTCAGCAATGACCCCCAAATCCCATAAATCATTAACAATGCCATAAAAACTGTATTCGATGCCCATCACAGCGGCCGCAAACGCGCTTGTAGCTTGCGTGCCATGCAGGCTTTCCCATTTAAACAGTAAATTCTCGCCGGTATGTTGTGCTTCAATCCCAATCGATTTCATCAAAGGATAATAAGCTTGAAGGGCAGTGCCACCTGAAACAGGGGTTAGAATAGGATCACGCGCCGTGCCATAGAACAGACTGCCCGCAAGGTCCCAGTCACCAGACACTGCAGCGAAACGGCCGGCAAAATCATCTGCATCTTGAGCGTCTGCTCTCTCAAACTTGGCAGATGTTACCGGAATACCGCTGCTTGGATGGCCATCAGAATCATTAAACGTTCTCTGGCGGAAGTCGCTAATATACCATAATTGCAAATCGCCACTATCCATATAGCGCTCAAGTGAGAGGGAGGGCGCTCCTAGTTTGGCTGATGAGCCTTGAGCGGCCGCCGCATCACTCTGGTTAATGACATCAACAACGTTTTTGCTTTCAGCATTTCCCCAAAATACCTGCCGGTTACCGATAAAAGCCTCCATACCGGCAATCGGGGTCCGGAGATAGGCTTGCCAAGCTTC
>OCVQ010001390.1_pt1 | contig 18593 bp, 41 predicted proteins | sample 1539061 | NCBI WGS metagenome assembly OCVQ01 (sample SAMEA3355526, study PRJEB22509) | marine metagenome | biome: marine; feature: river plume; material: water | place: USA | collected 2010-08-08 | depth 0.5 m | reverse complement strand
AATCGTCTACAGGAATATCAAAGAAGCCCTGTATCTGTCCTGCGTGTAAATCCATAGTAAGAATTCTATCAGCACCTGCTGTTGTTAATAAGTTACTAACAAGTTTTGCTGTAATAGGAGTACGTGAAGCACTCTTACGATCTTGTCTAGCATAACCAAAGTAAGGAATGACTGCTGTAATTCTACTTGCACTTGATCTACGTGCCGCATCAATCATAATCATAAGTTCCATAACACTATCATTAACAGGTGTACATGTACTCTGTATAATAAACACATCTTCGCCACGTACATTTTCTAAAAACTCTACGCTACTTTCTCCATCAGCAAACGTTGATACGTTGGCTGGAACTAGTGTTGCAAAACAATGTTCTGCAATCTGTTGTGCTAAATCTGGATTAGCATTTCCTGTGATAATTTTCATTTTCAAACGTTGTCCTTCCTTACTTGGTAATTGTACTTGATAGCACATTCAATTAACGACAGATCAACACCATGTTGTTCTGCCAACTTTGTTAGAGCTAGTGTGTCTTTAGGAAAACAATGTCCTCCAAAGCCACGCTCTGTCGTTATACTTGTATGGCTTTCACCAATACGTTTGTCTACACTTACACCATTAGCAACTGAGGTATAGTCGACACCACTTGCTTCACATAAGTCATATACTTGATTAAAGAAACTTACCTTAGTCGCTAAGAAACTATTTCTTAGATATTTTATTAGTATAAGTTCTTCAGGGGAGTTTTTAGTATTCACGTTAATCTTACCAAGGGCATCTATTAGTATAGTTGCCCAAAAGTTTGTATCGCCTTTAGCAAGAAAGTGTGTTTCTGTATTGCACAGATCCTCTACGGCTGTTTCAGCACGTAGGAACTCTGGACTAAAGGTTGTGTTGGACTCTTTGATTTGATCCCAGACTTGAAGATCAATAGTACTTTTAACAAGCACAGGAATATTATCTAACTGTCTTGCTTGATTAACAACGTCAATGACATTACTGCCATTACATGATCCGTCTGCGTTAGACGGCGTTGACACACAACAAATAATTCCTTGACAAACTTTATCAAAGTCAGCGACATACCCAAGTGACGGGTCGTGAATTTCAACGTCCCAAGACTCTTTAAGTATAGCATGGTATGCCTTACCAACATACCCATACCCTGCAATGATTAATTTCATTAAGCAATCCTCGTAATGTGCTACTAGTATATACTTAATTATCTATTATGTCAAGATAAAATAGGCGAGCTGAGTCAACCCGCCTATCCAAAATGTTATTTGATCGATGTGTTTGGATGATCTACTGTGATATGCCCTGCAACACTATCCTTATTTGGACCTTGCTGTATTGTATATCCAGATGTACCATTACCATTTACGTTTACTTCACTGCGAGTTTTCATTAAGATGCGTTCTTTACGCTCTCTCATTTTTTGCTCACGGTATGTTTTAAGTAGATGATCGTATCTGTTCATTACACTCTCCTTTTTACAGTTAAGTGCGTTCCTTCGCATAATGCTACTTCCGGCCTATATCGGCTGAACGTTGTATATGTATTTATCCATGCTCACAGAGCATGACAGCCTTTACCAAAAAAACACCGAAATCACACTCTTTTAAGAGCCTACTTTTGTGCGTATTTAATAAATACAGGTGAAGTAGAAAAGTTGCAATGATTTTTGTACTTTCACACACAGACACATTGGATAGACAATGCGGATTATCCATCCGTTACAAGTGATTGACGGGGACCAAAGGTTCACGCACCGCCGGGGAAGTTCCGGGGTATTGCTTTCCTCAAGCATCCACAAAACTAATAAGGAGAAGTAAAATGGCAACAATGCTATTCACTGGCCTTGTGAGTTTACTTGGAAACCCAAGCCCGTCTAAGGCTTTCGAAAAAGAGATGCTCACTTACGCCAAAACAGAGTACGGAAACGATTGGCAGTATGCCTATCACTATATGTTAACCCACAAGGGCAAAGGTCCTAAGATGGGAGTAACTTACTAATGACATCAGCAATTTTAACAGTATCAACTGTAATTCAAGACGCTATTGAAGGCTTGATGGACTTAGTAGGAGAATGGAAACGAAAAAGAGCTGACAAGGCTGTTATTCGTAGAACATACAAAGAATTATCCAACCTAACAGATCACGAACTACGTGATTTGGGTATTGGGCGTTCTGATATTACATCAATTGCTTTAGGCAATTTCCATGATAAAAGAATGAACGACACTACAACTAACAAAAATTTAAGAGGATGGGTATAATGACTGCTATAGAATTAAGAGAAACAACTTGGGACTTCACATGTAAAACGTGTGTAGTAATTAGAAACATACTATTAGGTATGTGGATTGGGATTATTGCGTTTGGTGAAAGTGCAGGACGAGCTAGAGCGGCCGCTGAACTATCACGTAACGGCTTTCATGAACAAGCACGTAACTTAATGATTGATCAAGGGAGAATTAAGTAATGTCATTCTTTGCTAGATTATTTAAAGTTTCAAAAGCCCACAGTCGTGCTAGAACTACTAGATCAGTATTACATAACCTAAGTGATCATGATTTAAGAGACATTGGTATTAAACGTGGTGATATAGATTACATTGCTGATGAACCGATTCGCAACATGGAAGCCAAGGACAAGTATGAAGCTGGCGATCATTACATGCGAGGAAAGTCAGTAGCAACTTGGAAAGGTAAAGCCCATGCGTAATTTTATCTCAGCACTAATTCCGTTTAGTATTATGATGTCACTACTAGCAGGTCTGTTACTTGCTAATGGTTTGTTTTGGGGAGGGTACTTTTAATGTGGCCTTACACTGAAGAAGAACAAGACTGGGTATCAGGTAGATAATTAAAAATGACAGAGCTGTCCGCCAAGACGGCTCTGCCATAACTTAAAAGTGTTATGCTTTCTTACTTGCGATTGTAAATTGAATATAACACCCATACAGCAACTAAGCCAACTAATCCCTGTGCAGATAACGATGTTATCATTCCAGTGATGTTACTTACTACGCTGATGTTTGGCCAGAACGGAATGTTCTGTCCGTTGAATAAAACTTCAAGCACAATACCTAAAGCGATAAGTGATACACCTACCTCAGTAATGGCACTAGCCCAAGTTTTTACTTTATTTAAGATTTCCATTTAAGATCTCCTTTCTAAAATACTAAGTCAAATTCAACTCAGTCAATTATTTAAAGAAGGAAGTTTATAAGTTAAACTAGCATAAATGGTCTAAGGTGTATTAAAGCTAGGTGTGTTTTAAGTATTAATGAATGTGTGGGTAGTTATCTTGATTTACATCAGCGTTGTCATTCCATTTATCAAATATAATACTACCGATTAATGCAATAACGCCAAGCCCAATCAATCCCCATAGTGCTGGTTCGTTGGCAAGGAGATAACCTAATACCTCCAAGCCGTTCATCTGAGTAAAGTCTACTTCAGCCATGCTATACGTCTACCTTCTGCTTTTCTAAGAGCGTGTTCTTTATGTGAACCTGGATATCTCCATGCCCATATAGCAACAAGGACCATAAAGCCGCCAGTCCATGCTATTGCTTTCAAGTTGCCTGTAGTAAACCACATAATAGCAATACTTGAACTCATTGTTAGAATCATTAAGTATTTTCCTTTAGTTGGAAATACTCTCTTCTCACTCCAGCCTGTTAGAAACGGACCAAATAGTTTATGGTTCATAATCCAGTTGTGCATTCTATCACTTGACTTCGCAAAGCAATATGCCGCACCCACTGCTGGTGTACTCCAAGGTAGCCCAGGTAGGTAAACACCTACAAACGCTACGCCCAATAGTAAACATCCTAGCGTAAACCAAAACGCTTTCTTTATATTAAAGTTTTTCATCATATTATAGTACTTTCTGTAGAGCCTCAATTAATTGATGCATCATTGCATTCGAATGGAAAGGTGTCGGCGCAAGGCGTAGGCGCTCCGTACCCACTTCAACTGTTGGATAGTTGATTGCTTGACAGTAAATTCCATACTCATTTATAAGTTCGTCACTTATAGCTTTACACTTCTTAGCATCTCCGATCTTAATAGGAACGATGTGTGTTACGTTTTCGAAAATAGGGATGTCCCTGTTGGTAAGAAGTTTCTTAAGTCTTTTAGCTCGTTCCTGGTGTTGTTCTCGTAGTTCGTTATGGTCTTTTAAATATTTTACACTAGCTAATGCTCCTGCACAAATAACAGGACTCATTGAAGTAGTAAAAATAAACCCCGAAGCAACAGAGCGAATAGCATCAATGATAATACTATCACTTGCAATGTATCCTCCCTGCACTCCGTAGGCTTTCCCTAAGGTGCCATTTAGTATATCGATTTTGTCCTGTGATCCTTGCTCTGCAGAATATCCTGCACCTGTTTCACCGTACAGGCCAACGGCGTGGACCTCATCGAGATATGTAATAGCCCCGTATTTCTCAGCAAGGGCAACAATGCCTGGTATGTCACTGACGTATCCATCCATGCTATACACGGACTCGAAAACAATACAAGGTGTGCCTTCGACGTCTCGCAGTAGTTCTTCTAAATGCTCAAGATCATTGTGCCTAAATATTTTCTTTTCTGCACCACTGTTTCGTATTCCTTGAATGAGGGAAGCGTGATTCTTGCTATCACTGATAAAAACAATGTCGGGAATGATACGTTTTAACGCAATTAGAGTCCATTCATTTGCTACATATGCTGATGTATAGAGTAAAGCCGCTCCTTTGCTATGCAGTTGGGCGAGTTCGTTCTCTAGGGCAACGTGATAATGACTTGTACCCGCAATATTTCTAGTCCCGCCTGATCCTGCTCCTGTTTGATCAAGTGCAGTATGCATTGCGTCTAGAACCACCTTATGCTGACCCATTCCTAGGTAATCATTTGAACACCAGTTTACTATATTTTTTATAGCATACTTCCCATACCAGATGGCATTAGGAAACTCTCCTCTTTCACGTAAGATGTCGTTAAAGACTCGATAGTTACCTGATTTTTTCAAATCATCAACTGTGTTTTCAAATGGGGTTTTGTCAATCATTGCACACATATTTATGTATGCGTTTTACTCTAAGTCTGGATAACGAACTTGTATTGTTTGCTATGTCCTATCTCAAACTGGTGTAATCTGTTGAGTTGTACATGTTTAAATGTACTAACGATATGCGGCTCTATGCTATTAAAACGTGTTTTAAGTGTATCTAGGTCTCTAGTCATAGCTTTCATTACTGCTTCTGTGTTGTCTTTTTCAAGCAAACAAGTAAACTTCTCAACCTCAATCATATTCTTAAATTGCTCGTAGGTGTCTGGTGTAAAGAAGTCTGATACAACTAATAGTGTATCTGGAGCAATACTGTGAAACAACTTTGGTTCAAACATTACATGCATACTATCCATAAACAATAGTATGTTATAGTCTTTCAACTCTGTATTACCGCTAGTAAAGTAATGGTTGTTAGGGTAATTAGTTCTAGCATACTCTATAAACTCTTTGTTATTGTCTATGCCGTGAACCTTTATGTTATAATATCTTCTAAGGACATCAACTCCGCGACCCCATCCACAACCAACATCAAGTATCTTGGCTCCGTCTAAATTAATATCTACTAATAGATCTAAGTACGCATTAATTTGTCCTGGCCAGTCTTGGTCATTAGTTTCTAAGTTAAATTTATTGTGTAGTTGTTCCAGCCCATGATTCTGTAAGGGCTTCCAGTTTACGTTCTTTACATACTGTTCAAAGAAGTCTGGGTGTGATAAGTTAAGCACAGGATCCATTGGCTTAACTTTAGACTCTCGTATATTATCTTCAGCTTGTGCGCCAAGCCTTGCAAATACTTCGTCTAGTTCTTTTTGGGTTAGTTCATTCATAATAGGGTTTGGTCCTGTTAACTGCATGTTGACATGTAAACAATGAATCTCTATGCGTTTGTGTTAACAGGACCTCGCTACTCTCTATATGTTTTGTACCGTGCTATGCACTACCATTTGTATATCCTACTTATAATTCGGCTTATACCGCTTTCACTTTTGATTTATGAAAGCATAGAACTTCTCTGCCGCTTCTAAGACTTCTTCAGTACCAGGTACTACAGGTGCATCGATTTGAATTTTAACCTTGTCACCTTCCTTAGAAAAAGTATATCCATCCCACTTAGCATAATAGTCTTTCCAGACTGAAACACTAGCAAGTTTCAATACTTCAGCTCGAATTTCGTAACCGTTCTTGTTTGTTGTAATTTTTGGCATTGCAGATTTAAACATCTCAGCAACTTCCTGAGTTTGTTTAAAAATGGCTTCGCCGTATTTTGTATCCACTGACATAATTCTCTCCTTGTGTGTATGTGTGTAGTGTTACTAATGTAACATAGGTATTTAGTTTTGTAAACCTAGTAGTTACTCAATAACTGATTGAACTTAATTCGTACTTCTTCATCTTGTGTATTAATAAAGTACGACCCATTCCTAGTTGTCTAGCCGCTTTTGATTGATTCCAGCAATTAGATTCTAATGCTAACACTATTGCTTTGCGTTCTACATCTGCTAATTCTGATGCTAAAGTCCGTTCTTCAATGTCTGCAAACTGATGTTGCGGCCATATATCATCAAACATACTCCAAAGCATGTCTTGTTCTTGTTTCTGAGTATATTCTTTGATGTCTTTGTAATATTGCATTTTACTACTCCTTTGGCAGTAAGTGTATTTATTACTACAAAAACGTAATGATTTGTATACTGAAGTGTAAAAATATTTACACCTCTGAGATAAATACTGTTGGGCTACTAATATAGGGTTTTTAAATTTATGAATAAGATTGTAACACTGACAACTGCCATGATGATTGGCTTGTTTGTTTCACTAGCTACGACTTCGTATGCTGAGACCAATACTGTAACTTCTACAGTTACTGGTACAACTACAGTTGATAAGACACCGCCTACAGCAAGTGCTCCTAACGTGATGATTAACAATCAAGACGTATGTTCTACAGGAACTAGTGCCGCAGTACAAACACAGGTGTTTGGTATTGCAGGTGGTACTACAATCAGAGATTTAAACTGCGAAAGACTAAAACTATCTAGATCACTTTATGGTATGGGTATGAAGGTCGCGGCAGTAAGTTTATTATGTCAAGATGCAAGAGTCTTTAACGCAATGGAGATGGCAGGAACACCTTGCCCGTACAAAGGGAAGATTGGTATTGAAGCCGCTAAAGCATGGGCTGAGAATCCAGATAAACGTCCCGATTACGACAAATGGTTAAAGGAAAATGATCTTGAAGCATATGAAAGAGAATGGAAGAATAAAGCAACGACTTGGGGCGTGGGCCTTGGTAGTCTTGCTATGTTGTTATTCTTACTCTAGTTTAGCATACGACCAACAGTATACAGTAGGTGACACAGGACCTAATGGTGGTACTGTAACATCTGTTGATGTAACATCTACTGTTACAGGCACTGAAGTTGGTCTAAATGGTGGCTTCGAAGAAACAACTACAACTACGCTATTCACTGAAACTGTAATAGAACAAATATCAACATCAGAACAACAAACAGTTACAACTACAACTGCTGTAGAAACAACCACAGCTAATCAATTAGGAGCCATCGACACAAGTAATGGTTGGAGTACACAAGGTACTGTTAGTGTTGGCAGTGGTACTTGTAGCTATAGTGGAACATTAGAAACAGGTGAAGCCTGCATGGGTCCACAAGCAAATGTTCCAAATTCAAATGCCAGCTCTGATATCAATTGGCAACCTAATGGATCTAATTCACTAGGTGGTGGACAAGTTGGCTCTGAGTATGTTGAGATAACCCAACTGTTGACAGAAGCTGAGATACAAGCAGGCTTTGATGTAAATTATGGTGTTACTGTTGAGGCGCACAAATCAAACGCAACTGTGCCGGCTTGCGGTAGTACCACTGGAGACTGTCAAGATCTAATTAAAGTATCTATTTCCATGTTCTCAGGAGCACCTGGCGGACAAGGCGGAACTCGAGTTGCTTCATTAACCCACCGCGAAACTTTAACTTATTCAGGAACACAAACCTACGCTTATAGCTATACAATACCACAGAACGAATACGAATCAGTTTGGGCTAAGATGAATCTATGGGGAGTTGACGCAGGATACCATCAACAGATGTTTGGACCAATATTCTCTGATCCTTATATAAAATTAACGTATGATGCTATTACGTCAGTCACTGAAACAATCACAAACATAATTTTAAGCAATCAAGAAACAGTTTTTAATGCAGAAGAGTCAATACTCACAAGTGTTTACATAGGCGATCCTGTAGCTGATACTGTTATTGAACCTATTAACTACGCAGAAGTAGAGTCATTTGAAATAGAAATAGTAGACAGTAATGGCGGTGGCGTTGAATTAGAATTTACAGTTGAAGTAGACGAAACAGCCAATGTAGCAACTGTAGAAATGAGTTCAACAAACTTAGAAACAGGTGTTGTACAAGTAGAACAAATAGCAGAAGTAACACTAGTAGCAAGTCTTGATAGCTTTGACTCTGGAAGTACAACTGTTGATATGCCTAGTGTAGAATCAATTGAAGCAGACGTTGGTGCTCAAGTTGACGTTGCTGTTGCAGATGCTATAGCTGAAATAGAACTACCAGAATTAGACATGCCAGAGACTACAGTAGCAGAAGTAGAGACAGCACCAGCTGAAGTAGAAACAACTGCAACAGAAACAACTGAACCTACTACTGAAGTAGAAGTAAATACAAGTGAAGCAAGTAGCGAAGAATCTACTACAGCAGAAACGGAAACATCAACTGAGGAAGCAAGTGAGGGAAGCGAATCAACCGAAACCGAGACGGATGAAAACACAACTGAGACCGACCAAGAGTCCAGTAGTGATGTGGAACAGTCAGTGGATAAAAGTGGAGAGGAAAGTGAAGGGTCAGATAGTGGAGAGTCTGATGCTGGAGGAGATACCAAAGAAGCAAAAACCGAATCCAAAGCCGACGATAAAGGAAAATCCGGAGATGCTAAAAAAGGAAATGCTTCCAAACGAACTGAGTCTAAAGAACAAAAAGCAAAACGTATCAAAGAGGCAGTAGACAAGGCTAAACAAAAGATTGCAACTAGAATACTTGCCGCAATGGCAGATACTTATAGTGCTATAAACGAAGCTACTAAGATAGCACTAATGTCTAGTTTAACAGATCAAGAAAACTTTAAAGCATACTTAGACAAACAAAACGCATTACCATTGGATTGGTATACAAGTGAACAGATTTATACAGACATGCCACAGCTACTAGACCCAGCAGGCATACTGTATGACATGGCACAAGACAAGATCATGGATGAAATGATCATGGAACAATATAAATAGGAATAAGGAGACTAAAATGGCAGAAGTAGAATACAAAGGTATTAAAGTAGGTGGAAGTAAGTTATTACTTGTTCTGCCGTTAATTGGTACAATCATGGGTGGTCTTTGGGGAGGCTTTGAACTCTACAATAGATACCTTTTGATGGAACAGAAGATAGATGCTTACGTGGCACCTGATCTTAGTGGCTTTGACAAGCGACTAGAAGTTATACAAAGTGAAATGGATATGATACTACAAGAAGTAGAACTAGTAGCAGGAGTAGCCAAAGAACTAAAGAATGACTTACGTGGAGATGTTAGACGCATTGAAACTATTGTAGAAGATACAGAGTCTAAAGTTAAAGAAGACAGTCGTGAACTTAATAGAGATATTAATGATGCTGTTAAAACTATTAAAGCAGATATGAAAGCCTTAGAGGAAAAGATTGCAAAGCAAATTAAACTTGCTTTAGAAAATCCTTTGAGTAATATGGCTACATCTAAATAAAATAATATAACTCCAGCTTAACAATAACTGCTGGAGTTATACATTTCTTTTCAACTAACTTCGTTGACTTGATCTTGTGTAACAACACCCTCATTGATAAGACGTTGTCTATTAGCCATGTGCTGTTCTTGCACCTCGGCTTTGTTTTGTGCGTTGTAAGGAACTGCATTACCAGACTCAATTAACTGTTCACAGATACTTGATTCCTCTAATGCAAAGTCACCTAGTATACGTCCAAACTTACCTTTACTATCATACTTTTTAGTAACGAGAGTTTGCATACTTCCAACAGGTAAACGTTCTTCAACATACCTACCTGCGGCTTTACCAAATAACTTCTCAACCTTATCACTTGTACGAGACTCGGGAGTATCAACGCCTGCAAGTCTAACACGTTCATCGTTCAACCAAACGCCAAACCCTAAGTCAATATTAATATCAACTGTATCACCGTCTACTACTCTTACTATCTCTGCTCTATAAGTGTACATGTTCTTATTTTCCTTGTCCTTTGTATTTTTTGTAACTACGCTTCTTACTTTTATTCATCGAAGAAAACTTTATTCTAGAATGATTATTTCCTATACTTGTTTTCTTTGGCTGAGTTTCATGTTCCACGTAACCCTTGTGCAATCTCATAAGAGACCCTTCCATGTGTAGCATTGTTGCATTTAAACAACATTTCTACTACAAGAGTATTTATTATATTAGCTTATAATGATATGCCGGGTTTTCTAGCAGGACCAAAGTTCTTGCCCATGTTGACAATGCATAGTCCTGAGGACTCTATCTCAACTACAATCGACCAAGTTCCTGTTTCTTGGTTAGCATATAGTGCCGCAGGTCCTGTAATAATCTTCCCGTTAGGTATTTGAATGAACGATTCAAATATTGCAAAAGGCATTTCACCATACTGCCCTTGTACTATTCCTAGTATAGCATCGTACGGTCCACAGTCTATAAATGTAGGTAACTTCATCATACCTGGCATTTTATATTCTTTTGGGTCTGGTTGGCCTTCTGGTGTGGTTTGTTCTTGAGCAGTTAATTGAGTAAGCATCGCACCGGACAACAGACAGGCTATGGCGATGGTAGAAAATATGTGTGTTAACTTGCTCATAACTAGTCCTTCCTATAGGTAATTAGCGAATGTCTTACTTGCCGCAAGGTCAATAGCTTTAACATATTGTTCCTCGGTTGCATAATCAAATATACTATGGTTGCTAGGCTCTGCAACTAACCAACCGCCTTTAGCGATTTCGTCTTCTAGTTGTCCACGTTGCCATACACTCATACCAGCAAACATTCGCCACCCGTTAGGTTCGTTGCCCATTGCTAATTTTTCTAGCATTAAAGCATCACTAGTCATGCATACTTCTTCTGTTGCAGTCATAGTGTTTGTACTGGTCCACTCACTTGTGTGTAGTAATAATATTGAAGTATCTGAAACAGGTCCACCCTTGTGTATAACATGGTCTTCTAATGCAGGAGCAAAGTCAACTCCTTTAAGAGCGCCAAGACTTGTACAACGAAACTCACTAGGCTTGTTTAGGATAACACCTACATGCTCTCCATCTTTCCTATGCTCGTATACGTATACGACACTATGGTGGAATACAACGTCAGTATCCAACGCCGGTGTTGCAACTAATAGTTTTCCTTTTAGGTCTTCCATCTTAACTCCAGTCTGGTAATGGGCCGCCATATTTTTTCCCTTTAATCTTTTTACCACCAACCTTCTTGCGGTTGTCACCAATCTTATGTGACTTACCACCTTCACGTCTTCGGTATCCTTGACTCTTACATGAGGCCAAAGCACTTGCTCCTAAGGAATCGTTTGAACGATTGCTTCTACAAAGTTTCGCACTTGCCGCCGCTTCTTCAAGAGCTTCAATATCTATTTCGTATATCTTCATACAAATATTTATCTATATTTGTCTGCAGGGTTCCTAGAAAGAGGTAGTCTGTCAGAGTCGTCACATAATCTAAACGTAAGAGCTTTGCGAGGACCTCGAGTTGTGTTGATGCTTACTTCACCAGTCTTGTCGAAGTATTCAATCTTTGTTATCTTGGCATGCTCGTTATTTTGACCCACTAGGATCTGTTGACCAACCTCTAGGTTGATGTTTAGGTTTCTTAGGTTTGACATGGGATTCTCCTCTTTGTGCTGTAGAACAACAGCTTGTATTAATATTTACCACAGGCCCCGCTGTGCGGTATTCAAACAGCCAATTTTGAATGTTTGGACTCAATCATGTTTGTAATAATATTACAAAATCGAGGTAAATACCTATATGAATGTTTACACACAGCTAAACGAGCCTAGTTTAGACGCCGAGAGTAAATGGTTTCCTTGTTTAATAACAGAACCTACATTAGATCAACCTATAGCAGGTGACCAACCAATACTCGTTACACATATCGATTGCGTAAAACACTACCAGCATGATATTGCTCCTTTACTAGAGCAAACAGTACATTGCATAGGGTCAATAACCTATGATAGGTTAATGGAGATGGGCTTTAAGAATCTTAAAATGCATGGGCTTGTTGCAGACGATATTAAAATGAATGGACAAGCAATACCAAACGAAGTAACTTGGTTACATGGTAATAGATACAGTAAAGACTTTGGCAAGTTCAATGGTGTCACTGCTATACAAACGTTCACTACGAGTATCAATAACACCTCACTATATAAAGTCATCACTATGTCAAAAGACATCACTAACTTGTTTGTCTACAGCTCACTAGTCTTAGAAGAACTAGAGAAACACGACATGGTCAATATCAATTTACACCATGTGGCATCAGCAGAACCTGACGTTAAGAAATGGAAGACCACTACAGAGTTCTATCCAGGCAAAGAATTACCCAAGGCCCCGCTGTAGCATCTAGCCCAATTTCCGTATCACAACTACCAAAACTATCTTAGGTTGTATTCTTGAAGTCTTTCCCTGCCTGTCGATTTAATTTTGCCAAAACACTTGACAATGTCGGTAAGTGAGTATATATTATATAGTATGATAACAAAAACTACAATGATATGGATCGCTTGTATATTATTTTTGGTTGTGATAACAACTAAGTCTATGGCACACGATACCGTCGCTGACAAAGTAAACAATTGGGCAACTAACGAAAAAGAGAAGACGATTGCATACCAAAAAGAGAGTTGGGCTAACAGTAAAGAACAACTAGGTAAAACTTGGAATTCAATTAAAACTCTATTCAATAATAAGGCTCAATAATTAAACAGGCAGATGGAGGCCTAAAACATATGATTAAAAAAGCAACTTTAATTCTTCTACTAGGCCTCGTCACTACAGGCTGTTCTTCACTACACTCTACAATGGAGTCAAAACGAATAGAATGGCTCAATACAGAGAGTCCTCACTACGGCGACACTCACGGCGATGTCTGCATATCATGTGGTGAGAATTTTACTTTTATTCCTAATGAAGTATTGGGAGCTCAGAAACAAGCCAAGCGAGAAGGATTTGATTGGAACGATACGTCACCCGATGCTGTCGTGCTTCATTATTAATCTTTCAAAATAAATCAACTTTTTGGTAAATTAGGGGTTGACTTTCTATCCGTCTGACCATATACTGTATATAACAATTAGGCAAAGGAGATAGGCAATATGAATACAATACCAAACACAACCGCAAGGGCTTTTAATAAAGCAATATCAAATCCAGAGAACATCAACCAAGATGGTTCGATCAACTGGAACTTTGTAGATTCGGACACTTATATGGATGTCCAACCTACAGACAATCCACTATTTTATATTCACTTTAATATGTTGGCTGACGCTTATTGCTCAGCAAATAACATCAACCAGAACGTGGAGGTACAATAATGTTTTATATTTACGAGAAGTCATCTACTTATATTATAGGCAAGCCAGATAGAAATGGTGTTGCTCGTCCAGACCACAGCCAATGTTATAAAACAATGCCTGCGGCTAAGGCAGGATTGACTAGAATCTGTAAGGCAGAAAATTTAATGCCTACGGATCCAAACTATGCAGAGTTCCGTTATGCAATAGCAGAAGCAGAATACTTTCACAATACAATTGAAAAGAAAGTTAAAAAGAAGAACATGATGAATGGTAAGGAGTTTTTTGAAACTGCCAATACGCCATACTATTGTTCCCCATCAAGCGAAACTTATTGGAGTATGTAATTATGGAAAGAACATTTATTAAAATTGGAACCAAAGTATTAACAAGACACGGTGAGGCCAAAGTGACAGGGATCGAACTAACCAAAGACGGTAGCAAGTATGGTATCGGTATGGATAAGATCTTTGTAGAAGACAAAGACAGATGTGTCTTTGATATGGACAACGGTCATTGGTCATACGGATATCAAGTTTCGGTAATTTAATGGTTGACAAACGGTTAAAAAGATCGTATAATATACATATAATAATTAAAAAGCTGGAGGGCTAAAAATATGTCAAATCAAGAAACAGTTCAAGTGAGTGCAGAAGACCAAAGTTTTTTCGCAGAGATGGATTACCATTCAACATTCGGTAAGACATTTGGTGCAGAAACAGTATGGTCGATCTATAACGATGATGAGTATGGTGAGATCAAGTTTGGTAATCCACACCCATTCGGTGACAATGCTGTCATTAGACATAAATGTGATGTCTTTGGACCTTACAATGAGCTCGTAGAGATCAAAGGTAAGACATGGGGCGATGTTTGGGTTGCGGCCAATAAAGCAATCGTTCGTTCAGATGACTTGCACCACATCTATATTGAAGGATTCAAACAAGGACCTGCAGGTGAACTTAGATTGCAGACAGGATCATGATAGAAGGTTGGTTGTTTGGAACCTACTGCCTAGGAACGGTAGTAGGTTTATACTTTGGTTTTGAAATGGCCAATAAGAAGGTCGTTGCAAGAACCATTGATAATTTAATTAAGAATGGATATCTTCGTTCAAGGCGTTTACCAAATGGCGAAGAGGAGATTCTAAAACACGGAGAGGAATAGATGAAATATATTTTAATCACACTGATGTTGAATAGTCCAATTACCTATGACAACGAAGCAATATGTAATTTGGCACTGGTCGAAGTAAAGAAGCAAGATGACACCGCCTTATGTATACCGGCAGGTGAAACTCAGCAAGAAACAATGGTGCTGAACTTCTTCAAAATGTTCGAAAGTCTCCAAAAGATTGAAATGGAGAATAGATCAGTAGAAATCACAAAATAAAGGTTGACTTTTGAATCTTTAGACCATATAATGTATATAACAATTAGGCAATAATGAAAAGGGCAAATAGCATGACAAATCTAGTAACCAAGGCAAGTGAATTAATCTATCAAATGGATAACGATCAATTGAATGAAGTTATCGAAGCAATCAAACTCAAAAGAACACACCTTACCAAACAAGCGGTACGATCATTTATGGTTGGTGACATTGTTTCTTTCACAGGTAAACGTGGTATTGATGTTTCAGGCAAGGTAAAGAAAATTGCTCAGAAATATGTCACAGTTGATTGTGGTGCTCAAGGGCAATGGAGAGTACCAGGAAACCATCTTACAAAATTAGGAATAGGTGCTTAATGGGACCTTACTCCGAAGAGAAACAGTATCAAAGGGCGGCCTCGATTAAGAGGTTGCTTGATACGAATCCACAACTAGACGAGCTCACTCGAGCAATGTGGGAACAAAAGGCTCGCAATATAGCAATGACTGAAGAGCGGTACAATGCTAGAGTCAAAGAAATTTTTTCTAATCTTAAAAGACCGACGGTGAATTTTCTATGTTAAAACATGGACAATGGGTAAGGATCAAAGTTAAGAACGGTATGTATCCTTACCGTGATAGGTATGCCCCCGGAGTCAGTTCTGTAAGCAATGAGTTCAACTTCTATGAAGGTGAAGTCCGCTTTGAGAAATGGTTCAAACCTAATGAGGTGGGCCTAACAACTGATCAACCCCATTTTCCGATGCGGGTTGTTCGCATGGAAAGGATTGTTGAGATAGATGGGGTGGAAAGATCCGAATCGTCAGAACAATCGCTTCAAGCCGGAGGTGACGGTGAAATCCTTAAAAGAACTGTTAGAGGTTCGACAGGAACACTATATGAAGTTGAAGTCGGAAGGAGTGGGAGATCATCCTGCACTTGTCCAGGCCATCAATTTCGTGGCAATTGCCGACACGTCAAAGAGCTTGGTGAAGCGTTCGCGGCGTAAGAAATAAAAATAAAAGGTTGACTTACTACAGGTCTGACCTTATACTAAAAGAACAATAAGGCAAAGGAGAGGCACATGGCATATTATACCTATACCAAAGATCCAATCGGAGCGTTCGTTGAGAAAGAAGCAGGCAATGTTTTTGAATATTCAATTAACAATGAGTCTTGGGCTTCCCACTTAGGCGAAGACATGCCTCACAAGATATGGGTAGGCGGAGGTCAAATTAATGACAGTGGTTGGCGTTTTGCCAACGTTCGCAAGACAGTGGCGGCGGTCGTAGTAGACGAAGATGAGTTTGGACTGCCGGTAATTGAAAAATGGTTCATTAAAGATCATAGGGTTTATAATGTGGCTCAATAGTATTCTTATAGTCATTGGCATATTATTATTGCCTATTGGAATGATGTTGATATGGGACAATGAGAAACCCCCACCAAAGAGAAAGAAGTGATTATTCTTGTCGCGTGAAAGAATTTATAAAGCACCTGATTTGGAGACTCAATTGAATTGGGCTTGGCCAGGTTGCGTAGGTCTTTCATGGATAGGAAAATACGGAAGACACCGGACTACGGTATGGAGTGACGGAATTAGCCGGCCATGGCCAATCTTATATAGATTTCTACCCACCACTTGGGTCACCTGGGATCGAAAAGGCTGTAGACTTAAAATGTTATCAAGGAGAACAGATTTTGAGTAGAGATACCACAACCGATAGCGATCGAAAACTAATGGACGAATGGCTTAAAAAGAACGAGGTCACCGTCTGTCCACCCTGCCAAAGAACAGACCCAGAAAATATCAATTTCTATACATGGGGACGCAGACCTAAAAAGAAGAAGGTCCCTGATAAGAAAACTTCACCAAAATAGGTTGACTTTTGATGCGTCTGGCCTTATACTGTAAGAGTAATGAGGCAAACTAACTAGGAGGCAATTATGTTCAAGGCTATTATGTTTATAGCAATTGGAGCCGTAGGTGCATATCTTTATATGAACCCAGGTGACATAGATGGTGCAACTGAGATGCTTAAAGAAGGCGTCAACAAAGGTGCAACCGTGGTGCAAGAACTAACAGAAAAGTAGAGGCAAGGGTATGGATATCATCTTCGACATTGATGGTACTTTAATGGACATCGAACATAGAAAGAAGTTCGTTGAGCAGAAGCCAAAAGATTGGAATTCGTTCCGTGAAATGACTTCTGAAGACACTCCGAACTTGGATGTCTTTGCGGTGGCCATTGCATTGCAAAAAGCCGGCAACAGAATTTTGATTGCTTCAGGCAGAAACAAATCACAAAGACCAATCACTCTTAAACAATTAATGGGCCAAGGTTTAGTCTTCAATGAGATTTATCTTAGAAGCGACAACGACTACAGGCCTGACTACGAGCTTAAGAGTGGAATGCTTGATCAAATGTTTGAAGCAGGCTACACTCCTACATTGGTATTTGACGACAGAACAAGTGTCGTTGATATGTGGAGAAGTAGAGGCTTACGAGCAGTTCAAGTCGCACCAGGAGATTTCTAAATGAGTAAGAAAGCCGAATGGTCTATGAAGCATTCATGGACTCAACCGTATCAAGGTATGAACTGTCGTGAAGTTTACGATACACTAGGTTTAGAAGCCGTTGATAGAATTGTTGAGTCCATGTCTACCTATCCGGATGCAGAACGTCTCATAAATAAAATCATAGGAGATATGAAAAATGATTAAGCCAGAAGATATCAAAGCAGGTCAATCATATGCCTGTTATTTTAAGGCAGAGATGATGCTAGACATTTACGATCGCCCACCAGGGTTATCAGATACACCATTAAAAGGTCCGGGTTGGTACGAAGGTTTCGGGCTTATCCAAACTAGGGATAGCGAAAAGAAACTGTTCGAAATCATCGACCAAGAATCCAATAAAAAAATGATTGTTCCTTGGGATCAGTGTTGGGATATTGACGAAGCAGAATTGGTAAAAGAATAACTTGACTTTCTGATGTTTAGGCTATACTGTATAGACTACATTAAAAAACAACCAGAAAGGCGTATATGTCATTAGGACCAAGTCCAACACAGGAGCAACTAGATAAACAAGAATACCTAAATCAAAAAATGAAAGAGTTCTTAGACAAGGGCGGAAAGATCGAAAAGATACCAGATGGAATGACCGGTGAACAGTACCGAGAAGAAAAAGGTATCAAGCTCAATAAGAACAAATATAAGAAGAGACCTCACAAGGTTAGATAAGGAAAGAATACATGGTAAAATTATTTGTCTTTGAAACAGACACCGAATCAATCGAAGTCAATGCTATGGATTTCAGAGACGCTTGTCTTACTCTTGAAGAACAGGATCCTTCAATAAAGGTTAAGGACATTATATCCGTAATGGAATATTCTTGTCCGGCAGTCAGTGATACTATTCACTGATATGAATACGGAAGTGTGCCTGAGTGGTTTAAAGGAGCGGTTTACTAAACCGTCGTAGGGGTAACTCTACC
>OCVQ010001386.1_pt1 | contig 18613 bp, 17 predicted proteins | sample 1539061 | NCBI WGS metagenome assembly OCVQ01 (sample SAMEA3355526, study PRJEB22509) | marine metagenome | biome: marine; feature: river plume; material: water | place: USA | collected 2010-08-08 | depth 0.5 m | reverse complement strand
GTGTTCTTTCGGCTAGTGCTAGCGGTGGTGGAACTGGTGCGGAATCTTGGAAAGATGATGAAAATAGAATTATTGATAAGAATGATGGCGACGCACCAACCGGTGCCTTACACGATGCCGGTGTAAATGTTTTTTATGAATCGTTTGCTCGGGGTACTACAACTATAGAGGAAATGGCTGACTACCTTGCTAGTGATAGATCGTGGAAAGGGACAGGTTGGAACTATCAAACTCCAAGTACTTTATTTGACAATGTAGATTATACCCGATTGAACGCGACCCAGTCGTTAATTAGTCCTGCCATAGATTTAACTAAATATAAACATTATCTTTATAATACGGATGCAAATGCTGATGCTGGTGTGCCTAGTGAAGAACACTTTTGTAGTGCTCGTATTTTACTAAAATGTTTAGTAAGAAATTGGAAACAAGACTTCACCAATGATGAAAGTATTATTACTTTGATAAGGGACAATGGCACAGGTACGGATTATACATTTGCTGGTCATACAGAGGTTACCAGTTTGTGGCGTGGACACGGCGAAGGACTTGCATTTGATGGGATCACCCCAATTGTAGTATCATATTGGCAACCAGTTATTATAGATTTAACCCCTTATTTAAAAAGTGGTATATTAACTGGACAAGGGACGGATGATGGTTCCGACTACAAGTTTAGAATTAAATTTCATTTTAATAATGGCACTGGTGATGATTATATGGATATAAGACATTTTGCTATTATGTTAGATAATACCCAACCTTGGTATAAAAATTCTTCGTTTATTCATCAATGCACACAAGGAATGATTATTGGTGACAGTTTGGCATATACCACTGCCAATATGACTGACAATCAGAACCAACGTCAGAGCTTATTAGTTGAAGGAAATGTTGGGATTGGGACGACTAATCCACTGGCTAAATTAGTGATTAGTGAGGGTGGCGGTTCTCTTTTTTTTGGTGGTTATAATATTGATGGTGTGCGTGCAGTAAACACTATGGAGTATTCTCCAGGCACAGGCACATATAAAGCAAAAGGTTTCTATATGAATTATTATTCAAGAGAAGACATTATTCTGGTTGGTCAGGGTGCAAGTGGTATTCTTGGCAAAGTCGGGATTGGGACGAGTACTCCTACTGAAAAATTAGAGGTTAATGGTAATATTAGAGCTTCCGGAAGTATTGGGATAGGTGTAGCACCTCACGATACAATCAAATTAGTAATCGGTGATTCTGACACGGGGATTTCGCAGGGAGGGGACGGAAGATTAACTTTTTATACGAATGCTAGTGAACGTATGCGTATTGATCAGAATGGCAGACTCGGAATTAATACAACTAGTCCTGATCAAATGTTAGATGTTAATGGTACGGCGCAAGCGACTTCTTTTAACGCAACTTCTGATGTTCGTCATAAAGAAAATATTTGTGATTTGGACCGGGCGCTCGAAAAGATTTGCGCTATTCGTGGTGTGAATTATACATTCAAAACCGACAAAGACAAAAATATGCACGCGGGTATTTTAGCACAAGAGGTTGCTGATATTATCCCCGAAGCAATATGTAAAACAAATGATGATATGTGGAGTGCCAATTATAACACATTAATCGGTTATTTGATTGAATCCGTGAAAACATTGAAGGCAGAAAATGATGCAAAAGATGCACAAATTACTATTTTAAAGACATCATGCCACAATTTGGAAAATACCGTAACACATTTGAACAATACTATTGAAAATATGACAAATGATATTAGCGCGATAAAAGCATCGTTAAATATGTAATTTTCACGCTTACATTTTTTATATAATTTTTATATAAATTGATTTCATACTATATCTTATTTCTTCCATTTCATACGAAATATAACATCATTATGGAATTTATAGAAGAAAGTACTGAATATGATGGCGATAATGAAGACAATTATAAATATGATGGTTGTAAAAATACTGGTACTGGTACTGGTACTGGTACTGGTACTGGCAAAAATATTAACGATGAACTCATTTTGAAAATTACACAATTGACACAAGAAGTACACGATATTAAGAATATGTTTCGGGATTTTATTCGTATTTCCCAAAATAACTCTTCCGCTTCCTCAGCCACGTCAAATAACTTGCGCGCTTCTAGAAAAACAAATGATGCCGAATGTCTGGTACTTCCTACATTTATGGGCAATGTGCCGCAATTTCCATTTACTGAATTTTTGACAAATATAGATATTAATCAAGACGACTTACACTATATATTTAATATTGATTCATACGAAGATGGCTTTATAGGACTATTACAAAAATATATTACACCAGAGGATTTGCATTATTGCCCTTTACGTTCCTTTCTAGATAAACGCGGTAAATTATTTTATGTATATGATAGGAACCAGATTGATTACGATACACTTTCTTGGAATGTTATCTCATCTACTGAATTAGCATCTAAATTACGTATTATTCAACAGAAAATTATGGCGCAATTTTGTGTGTGGCAAAATGAAAATGCACATTCATTTAAAACTCACAGTTCACAAGAAAATTATCGCATTCAAATTTCTAAATTAACTAGTGGGACTGTTGATAAAGTTATTCAATCAAACTCCACATTTCGCAATAAATTATTTGAACTTGTTAAACTATAAAAAATCTTATAAAATCTTATAAAATCTAATTAAATATAACAAAATTATTATATTTAATCTAATACTTATATATCACCAATACTTATATATCATGACGAACCCTAGTCATTTTTTTCGTTCTCAAGGACACCTTACTAAAATTATTAATGATACAATTGTTGATGATACTAAATGGAACTTATTTTCTGATAATGGAAAGAAATTTAATGTACAACTAAGTATCTTAGATAAAAAACATAAATTTCGGGATATTAATTTGCAAGATGTTTCGAAGATTATTGAAAATCAAACACGTAACAGTATTCAACAAACAAAAAAAAAATATACAAAGCGAGGGGAAAATACAAGGAAACGAGGTAAAAACGGAAAAACAAACAGAAAAAAGAGAACAAAGAGGAAAATAGGGCGGAATTAAAAGGGCGGAATTAAAAGGGCGGAATTAAAAGGTTTCGATTTTACTAATGATATAAATACATTAACCAACATTGACACATACTCTCCAAATTATTCATTAACACGAACTGTTTTGCGTTATCAATGTAATGCGTTTTGTATATTTCGCTGAATATGTTGTTTTTTTCTCGCAAATATTGAACGAACGATACATCTTTCAATATATTTTCCTTTCTAAAATGAATTGTTAATTCAATGTTATTTAATGCGCGACTACGTTCATTCTGTAAAATGGTTTCTATTTCTCTATATCTATTTTCATAATTGAAATGGTCTAGATATATTTTTTTTACAATATCTTGGGGCAAATTGTTCAAAATATATTCTGCTGTTTGTGGAGTTGTTTGTGGAGTTGTTTGTGGAGTTGTATTGGTTATCATTTCCATTTTATTATTTATGGATTATGTATAAAATAGATAATTCAATATATTTATATCTATTTTTTATTCATCTATCTATTTTTTATTCATCTATCTATTTTTTATTCATCTATCTATTTTTATATATCTTTTAGGTTTATAGAACTAATTTTATGTATTAATATATATTAATACATAAAAATGTCGTGGAAACAATTTGGTGGTACAGATAATATATCGCAACACATTCTAGCTCAACCCAACAATTCAGATAAAGCAATCTTTGAAATTAAACAGAATATTTTACAAATTGGCAACACACGCCTTGGTGAAAATCAGCAAAATGGTATTTGGTTCAAAGGTTTAGGACATACCGACGTATCATTATCGGATTTTTCAGAGAAAATTGCAAGCACCGCTATGGAAGAAAGATATTATAATAAAACCACAGGTGATTCAGAACTGTTTCTCTTTAAGGCGCAAAATATTAATCCCAATATTATTAATCCATATACGGATACCAGTTTTAATATTAATTTAAAAAGAGGTGACCGCATTCGGTTGCTTGCTCCAACAATCGCATTTGATACATACAATTCTTCTATTGATTATGATACAGTTGATACCACTAGTACTGAAACATATAAAAATGAAAGTACTAGGGTTATTATTAATCAACACGGGTTTGTTGGTATTAATACTATTCACCCAGGACAATTTCTCGATATTCACGGGAAAATTAATTTACAATCATCCAAGAATAAAATTAATATGTATATTTCTAATAATTCTAACCCAGACCCAAGTAATGTAGGAATTAATAATATTGGGATTGGTGCATACGTTTTTTCTGACACAAATTTCAATAGTTCTCATAATATTGCTCTCGGGCATTCATCGCTTAAAGATATTACAACGGGCTATTCTAATATTTCTATTGGAAATAATAGTCTTATTAAAACGACTACTGGCAAACATAATATTGCTATGGGAAACTATACACTTGCTAATATTACGAACGGAGACTATAATTTAGCTATTGGAAATGACACATTAACGAGCATTAGTTCAGGTTCTAATAATCTTGCGATTGGTTCCAGTTCTAACTCTACATCATCCAGTTCTAGTAATAATATTAGTATTGGACATTTGTCTGCGCAATATATTAATGGTTCCACGAATAATGTTATAGGTACGAATTCGGGGATTAATTTAATTGGAAATTATAATTCGGGGTTTGGACATTATACCATTGCTAATTGTAAAGGTGAGTATAATGTCGCGGTTGGTTATCAAACATTAAAAAATAGCCAAACACTTTCTAACATTACATATAATCATAATGTGTTTGTTGGTTCCTATGATAATGGTGGTGGGACTGGAGCTGACCCTGGGACTGGCGGACAAAAGATGTTGGGAAGTAATAATACGGGCATTGGATACAATACACAATTATCATCATCCAATAATTATAATGTTTCGGTCGGCTCATATTCATTGCAAAATAATTCTGGGGCAGGTAATACTGCTATTGGTTATCAATCTAATATTAATAATAGCGGTTCTGATAATGTTTCTGTTGGCAATGGGTCATTAACACACGTTACTAGCAGCAACAATAACCCATATTTCACAAACCAAGGTTCTAGTAATACAAGTGTTGGCGCTTACTCAGGCACCCAACTTTCTGGCGATTATAATACCACTATTGGATCGTATAGTGAAATCAAACCGGGGTGCAATGAAAGCACCGCTATTGGCTGTTACGCAAAAGCTGATATTAGCAATGCCTTCATTTTAGGTAACCCCAATGATAAATATCTTAAATACGGTCTTGGCACTTCTATACCCGAATTTAATATGGACATACGAAATTCTGGTCGCAACGTTGATATACATTTAAAATGTGGTTCCACAAACCACTCGGGATTATTACTTACCAGAGATAGTTGCAATAATTATATTGATGGCGACGTTGCTACCGCATTTTTTATGCGATATAACCCCAGATATGATACTTCACTTGTTGACACTCTTGATATTTCTTTGAACTTTGAAGAACATACATATCTTGGTTTCACCAAAGATAATAAATATCTTCCTGTCGTTACATATTCGAATTTAGGTCGCATTGGGTTCTTGAATACAGAACCAGAATATTCATTTGATGTTAGTTGTGAAAGTAGATTTAAAACGAGTGTTAAACTTGATGGCGTGTTATTTGCTGGGGATGCGAATATAAATTCTTCATTTTATGACCCCACGGGGGTAACAAAATTCTATTTCAAAGATAAAACATTATTTGTTGATGGGTTTGATGTTGAAGGTACTGTTAATTTCAATAGCAATCGCAATACCGCTATTACTAATAAAATTAACTTTAACGTTAAACCGGCTATGAAAAAAGGGGCCACCTTATATGGGGGGGAAAATTATGATAACCCACAGGCACAGGGTAGATATACACTTGATTTATGGGATGCGGATGGAACGCGCGCTGGGAAAACGGATGCCAGAATTGATGGACACCTCAATATTGGTAAAACACTCTCTGAAAATCTACGCATTTATAGTTTAGATGTTGCTGGGGATATTCGCTTTGATGGGTCGGCTGATTTAAATTATCTTGACGTCTCTGATACTGCCAATTTCAATCATAATGTTAATATCAACTCGGGGATTTGTTCTGTTCATAATATTTGTCAAATGGATATTTCTAATCAAACTTGCACATTTTTACAGGGGTCGGTCTTAAATGTTTCGGGGGAATTTAATGTTACTAATTTAATTGTACCGTTTGTTAAAAGTTCTCGTTTTACATCTCCTAATGACAACTCATTTAATAACGTTCTTAATATATATGACACACCCATTGATAACACTGGCATTCTTGACCCTTCTGGGTTCTTTGGGTTCTCATTTGGTGATGTTCATAATAACTATGACCAACTTGTACAAATCAGATCTAAGGATAACGGTTCTGACCCTGCTAATAATCTTGACCGTTTCTATGACGGCAAAAGCAAAAATCAACTTCTCTTTTCCAGCGAAAATAATACCAATAATTCTCAATTATTACTTGGCAGCTTCTGTGATAATGTAGACGCAAATAATAAATCATTCATTATGGCAACAGACTCTTTGTACATTGGCAAAAGTAATCCAAATGACCTTAATATTTATGACTCATCTGCTAATATTATTATTGATACATCGGGCATTGTTACAATTACTGGAAATAATTTAATTGATACAACAAGCGCCGTTTTGGATGTTTCGGGCAATGCTAAAATGAATAATATTCAATGCTTACAAAATATTTCTTCCTATTCTTCTACTGTTACTGGCGATATTAGTTGTGGAAACTTTATTTATGCCAAAAAACTCATTGTTGATAGTATTGTTGACCTTCAAGACGTCGCCATTTCTACCGATTTAAATATTAATGACATTAGCGCCGCTACTATGAAATTATATGATAGATTTGATATTTCCAATTTGCTCTCGATTGAAGTTTCTTCCAATTCTATTACTTTTAATGATGCGAATATTGATATTTCTTCTACATCTCCTTCTTTTCATTTTAATGTTTACCGACCTATGACGATTGTTGGTTCTACGCTAAATGTTTCGGGGGGGTCTATCAACATTAATAATGGTGATATCAGCATTTCTGGTTCTATTATTGCAGACAATTTTGAAATTAACTCTAATCTTACTGCCACATATGCTAATATTGATGATATTGATGTTAGCGGTATTAAGATTACTACAGCAACTATTATTAATTCGGATATTCATAAATTAGACGTTTCCAATATCTTTATTAAAAATTCGGGGGTTTTTGACGCTTCAAATGCTACCGTTTGTAGATTTGGCAATTCTAATCTTTATGGCACGTTTGATGTCAGTGGCACTATTAAATCAAATATATGTGACATATCTACTGGCAACTTTGATAATATTCATTCCACTAACGTTGTTTCAACACACGCTACCTTTGACGATGTCAGTATTAATAATAATCTTGAAGTATCTGCTAATATTACTTGCGATACACTTAATGGTAAAGGCATTATTCCCATTGGTGGTATTATTTTATTTAATGGTTACTCTACGGATATTCCGAATAACTGGCAAATATGTGATGGCTCCAACAATACACCCGATTTATCCAATCAATTTGTTTTTGGTTCTGAGACCACTATTACTTACTATGTTAGAGAAAATAGTAACGCTGCTACGGAACCTTATTATATTTTTAGTGATACCTCGGGCGGAACTGCGTTAAATAGTTCTAATCCATTAACACTTATTAAGGGCAATACCTATATATTTATTGCTTCAACTGGTCTTGGTACTCCTACTACAAATGGTTTTAATGTTGGGGATGGATGGACGACCAATAATAGTGGGATTGTTGTTACATCTACTGGCCAAGAAGGTATTGTTACGGGGGCAAACCCTATTGAAATCAGTTATAAAGCACTCATTAATCCGGGTGAACAACTTGAATTTTCTATTCCGTCCTCCTATACAGGGACATTTAAGTATTTTAATAGTCAAGAATACGTCCCTACTAGAATTTATCCATTCAATACTTCTATTTATTATTCTATTGTATATATCAAACGCATTAATTAGTTTGTTTTTATTGTTCATTTTTTGTTTATTTTTTTTTGTTCATTTTTTATTAAATTGATTTATTATTTTTATTTCTCGTTCGCTTACCATTTAACGTTTAACGTTTAGAGATTACCCATCTATTATATTATATATATATTATGACCACATCTACATATAATATTGACTTCCTTAAAAAATTAAACACGCACAGTAGAGACCGACATATTTCTTTTTATGAACCTACCCACACATATACTATTCTTAATGATTTGGGCTCTAAATATACATCCGTCACTACATTAATACACACACTATTTGAACAATTTAACGCTGATAATATTATTCGTAAAATGATGCTATCTAAAAAATGGCCCACCAATAAATATTTTGGTATGACCACACAAGAAATCAAAAATGTTTGGGAAATTAACAGAGTTAACGCAGCTAATATGGGGACGCAACTTCATTATCTTATTGAATGTTTTATGAATTTAGGTCAATTCATTTCTAACAATTCTACCAATAACGCCCATTCATTTGATTTTGGCTCATATAATTTGGGTCAACTACTTCAATATTATTTTGCTAATCCACAATGTCTTGATTGTTGTAAAAGTATTGATTTCATTGTTGATAATGATTTCAACTATTTTATCAACTTCGCCCAGAAATTTCCCAATCTAATTCCATTTCGCACAGAATGGACTATTTACGAGGAAGATTTAAAATTATCTGGCTCCATTGATATGCTATTTAAAGATGAACACGGCAAATTTCATATTTATGATTGGAAAAGATCAAAGGAAATTGTTAAAACGAAATCTTGGCTTCAATTCTCTACTTCTGATAAAATTAGTCATATTCCTGATACCAACTATTGGCATTATTGCTTGCAACTCAATATATATAAACGCATTCTTAAGAATAAATATGATATTGATATTGAGACTATGTATTTAGTTTGCCTACATCCCGACAACAAAAATCATAATTTTATACTTTTCAAGGTTTCTGACCTACAAGTAGAATTGAATTCGCTATTTTCTGAATAATAATTTAAACATTTAATATACATTAATATACATTAATATACATTTAATATTATCTATGCGTATCTTCCACTTCTTTTATAAAAAAATAATTGACCGTATGTTTAAATATATTCCATCTTTTATATCTATTGACTATTCTGTTCTACACTTCATTACTTTTCCTTTTTTATTCGTGTCTTATAAAAATTACTTACATAATCATCTTAATAATAATGATAAAAATGATAATATTATTTGCTGTGTTTCGCATAATAATAAAAAAATATTAAGTAAAACTGAATATGTTGACCGCTACAAAGTTAAGGTTGAAGAACTATATAGAAAATATAGGTCTTCTATTTCTAATCAATTATCCAATCAGTTAATTCAACCCGAACTTGAACTTGAACTTGAAATTCATATTGAATGTACTGACTTCACCCATTTAAATAATGCATATATTATTGAATATACACCAAAAGGCAACGTTATTATGACATATAACCATACCGATAAAACAATTGAATATTTTTGCGATAATTCCCTCAGTAATGATATTATTCGTACGGTTTTTCAAAAATTTACTATGCAATTTAAGTGTTTTCCTCTTTATTTTGGTTATATTGAAACCAAATGTATTGACAACCACATTAAAAATGATAAAAATGATAAAAATGATAAAAATGATAAAAACAAAATTTCTAAATTTATGCAGAATAAGAACCCCAATGTATTTGCCAGTTTTAAAAAATATAATAATAATAATAAGGATGGTATTGTCGGTAAGGACGCTAATGCTGCTAGTGCTGCTAGTGCTGCTAATGCTGCTAGTGCTGCCGGTGCTGCTAGTGCTGCCGGTGCTGCTAGTGCTGCTAGTGCTGCCGGTAAAGATAAACCCATAAAACCGAATGAACACACATTAACTGATTTTTGTACTATTCGCAATTCTGGTAAATTTTATAATTTCACATTTTTAACTTCTAACAATAATAAAGGTAACAATCATAAAGCTAAAAATATCAAGAATGTTAGTTTTTCACAGTTTAAAAATAAAGGTAATCATTGTGTAACATAGAAAATAAAAATATATACGTTTTATATACTTATATTATTATTATGCAAACTACAACAAACTATCACATTGCTGGTGGAGCTTCAACGGACGCTACTTCCACCGAAAATCCAACCACGAATGATACCACGAATGATAATAAAAAAGATTTGGGGTTTTCATCTAGAGTTGGGAAATCTTTACAATCAGCATCTGACACTGCTACAAAATCAATTGGTAAAATTAAAGATGTCGCCGAAAAAACAGGCAATATTGCTTCCAAGGTTGCATCGACTGCTGATTATATTAGCGATACTACTAAATCTGCGTATAATGCTGCAGGCAGTATGAAAAATATCGCATCTAAAGCTACAGACGCTGCAAAAAGCGCTGCTCAAAGTCTTGCTCAAAGTGTTGACGTTCTTGGTGTTTACCCCACTAGTTCCACGACACCTAGTGCGCCAAAAATGCTTCAAGATTTTTCACATAACCAAAAAAATAAAAATAAAAATAAAAATAAACCTACTGTTATGGGTAATTATAATAATTCAAAAACACCTCAACCTGATGTATATGACAAGGAAGATGTTAGTGATAGTGATGATGACAATGTTACATTTGAAAATATTGCCGGCGTTACCCGGAAAGCAGGAGAAAAAGTTTATGACTCGGGTTCTAATCTTCTCATTACCCAATTTACATTGATGCTTGATAAAACGATTGACCTTGTCACTTATTTTAGTCTTGGTTATCGTTCTTTAAATTCGGTTGATAAAGAAGAAATTATCAATAACTTAAAGGGGAAAAGAGATATGCTTATGCAAATCGCATACGACCCCGTTGGACAACAACTTGTTAAAGATATGTCTTTTGCACTCGCTACTATTATTTCTGAAATTATTGACGCAGCAGGCCCACAATTGTCTACTGCACAACAAAAACTTACTGACACGATTGGTTCAGGTTTTGATAAAGTGTCGGGCAGAATGATGCAATCTATCCGAAATATGATACGTATTTTACCTGGCGCTGGTGACGCTTTTATTATTATGGAAAACGTTTTCAAAATTGGTCAAATCGCTACAGATATGGGGAAAACTGCCGCTAAAACTTCACAGACATTTGCTAACACATACAACGATATTAGAGAGAAAACTATTGACAACCCCATCATTAAAGAACAACTTAATTTCTTTAGTAACTCTACCAAGGAATTTCAACATCTTCGCAACAAAATTGCTGGAAAAATGGGGGATGATATTCCTAATAAAGGTAGCGATGACCCCGATTCACAAATTAAAACGGGCATCAAGAATACTGGGAAAAAATTTGCTAGCGACATTGATGCGGCCACGAACCAAATACAAAAACAACAAAAAGAGGATATTCTTGCGCAATCGGTACAAGACCGTAAAGAACGTGATAAAAGGCGCGCCGATTTAAGATCGTCTGGACAATCGCAAAGTGGTGGTAAAAGTAAGGGTAAAGGTAAAAAAGGTAAAAAATGTAAAATAAAACATTACAATAAATATGTATTCAGAACTAGAAAAAAATGTCATAATGGCCGAAAGATAAATAAACTTACTTCCACCAGAAAAAGACTTTGTAATTGATTTTAATTGATTTAATTGTTTTAATTGTTTTATAAATAATAATAAAATTGATTTCATTTTATTATCATTGCTATATTTATACATTAAATAAAATGGACGAACCTAAACAACAAATAACTCTGTTAGACCATCGTAATAATTTATTGAATAATCCAAACAGATATATTCAAGATAAAGAACGAGCAATAAAACAATTTGCTGAAACATCGTATAAATTTTATGGCTCTTGTGGAAAAAATAAAAAATTGTTAATAAAATTGCTTGAAAAATTAGGTAATTTAGTTTTTGAAAATCAAGAAAATAAACCAATTTATGAGTATCAAGATACTTTACCTCGTGCTTGGAACTCACCAATGAATGGAGGGTGGAAAATAAATTATATAAAATGGGAAATAGGACATCTTATATCATTAAATCAAGGTGGTTCTAATAACCCTGAAAATTTATCATTTCAATCTGCTAGATGTAATCAACATATACAAACAAGTATGAACTATTTTGAAACAACAGAGTATAATTGTAAAGAAGAAGTTAAAAATAGAATTGATAATTTATTTATTCTTCATAAAAGTAAAGAATGGATAGATATTTTAGAAAATATTAATTCTATTGTAAAAAACGGCGTTTGAAATGTGAAAAGGTGTAATTGTTTTAATTGATTTAATTGATTTAATTTAATTGTTTTTAATTTAATTGTTTTTAATTTAATCCATTTGATTGATGTAATACCTCGGATACTTTCCACGCACTTATTGATTGAATTACTATTGTTGGATCTTGAACATTCACTAACGCGACTTTCCCTTTCCACTCACCAAATATGACCCACGTATTATCGTAATCCATATATCTCTCTTGACCTTCTGGAAATATATTCACTCTGTGTTTTTTATTAAAATCAGGTACCACAAATGTCCAACCAATGTTTAGTTTGCTTTTAAGAAACACCATTGTCGTTATTATTATATATTAATTATTAATTATTTCATATAACTAATAATTTCAATTTATTGAATATTGGTATTCTTATAGAAAAATATAGAAATATAGAAATATAGAAAAAAACAGGTAAATCATTTTTATTCTTTTTATTCATTTTATTCTTTTTATTCTTTTTATTCTTTTTATTCTTTTTATTCTTTTTATTCTTTTTATTTATTTTATTCATTTAATTCTTGATTATCGCTTCTTTTTCTTCGGCACTCATTTCTTTCCATCTACGCCCGACCTCTTTGGAAATTTCGCCAAATGAAAACTCGGGGTGTTCACTCTTCACTACATCGCGGTACTTCTTGGCGAATACTATATAATTATTTGGTGGGCGCTTCTCCTTCTTTGTTTGCTCCTTTGATGCCTTCTTTTTTTCCTCTTTTTCCTTCTTTGCCTGCTCCTTTGCATCCTTCTTTTTTTCATCTTTCTCCTTCTTTGCCTGCTCCTTTGCAGCTTCCTTATCCTTCTTTGCCTGCTCCTTTGCAGTTTCCTTATCCTTCTTTGCCTGCTCCACAGCAGCTTCCTTATCCTTCTTTGCCTGCTCCTTTGCAGCTTCCTTATCCTTCTTTACCTGCTCCTTTGCAACTTCCTTATCCTTCTTTGCCTGCTCCTTTGCAGCTTCCTTATCCTTCTTTGCCTGCTCCTTTGCAACTTCTTTTTCCTTCTTTGCCTGCTCCTTCTTTGCCACACGCTCCTGTGCCTTTACTTCCATCTTCAAATCCTTCTCCTCCTGAGACATTCTTGACTTCTTGGTATTGATAATTGCTTTGATTGCGGACATTTTGAATAACTTGATGTTAACTTGTTTTAATATACCTTATTTTTATTATATTTATTATATTTCAATTTATTTTCATTTTTTTTCAATTATTTTCATTTTTTTCTCCAAAATTTTATACATTTTATATAATTTATTGGCATATAGTGGATATAGTGGATATAGTGGATATAGTGGATATAGTGGATATAAAAAAAATAGCTAATGGTAAGGTAAGGTAAGGTAAGGTAAGGTAAGGTAAGGTAAGGTAAGGTAAGGTAAGGGGTAAAAGAAAAAATATAATATACCACTTATATCTTTTTGTTTTTGTTATCTTTTTGTTATCTTTATATTGACGCTACTTATATTGACCCTGACATCATAAGTAGCGACAATAATGCGCTCACTTCATCAAAAGTTAATGATTGCTTTTTGTTCTTGTTCTTGTGCTCATTCTCATTCTCATTCTCATTCTCATCATAATAATAAGGTTTTAACTTTTCTAATACTTTATTAGTACAACTTGTACAAATTACCCAATCCCCTTTTTCATTGTGAGGATAACTTGTTGCACATTTTGTATTACTGCAAACTGTATTCCCACATTCATCACATTCAATATTACCGCTATAGAATGCACACTCAACACACCACGTATATTGCGATACATTATCATGAGTATAACAACGATGGGTTGCCATTGATGTTGCCATTGATGTTGCCATTTATTTCGTTGATTACTTGACTACGATTGTTGCCCAATATTTATATACGTTTATGGTTTTAATACTTGTTTTATTTTCAATTTTTTTTCATTTTTACCTTTACCATTTACCTCATTTACCTTTTACATTTTACCCTTTTATATCATTGTTCCACCAGCATATCCTCGCATCAGACGACAATATTGTGCTATTTGTTCTAATGTATTTATATATTTTAGTAATTCACTCAATATGTGCGTTTGATTATTATTCATTCTTTGGTGATTATTCATATACGTGTACACATTCGTTCTGTACTCGCGTAATGACGCTATTAACAATTCGGTTGGTACATTTCCCAATCCTTCACGCCCATTATGCAATAATGTTGTATCTCGGTTGTTGATGCCGCGCGCTGAATTCATATCTTCAACTGCTTCAACTGCTTCAACTGCTTGATTGTCCAGATTTTCTAGGATTTCATCCGTTTCCATATCCATATCCATATCCATATCTTCACGCAAATCAAGATTTGACAATATATTTATATTGTTATTTGAAATTTCATTTTCATCATATGTAAACAATTCGTTAGATATTACATTACTAAAACTCATTTCATAAATACTTGGTCTCGATGCCACTAGCGCCTCTAATGCATCCGCGTCCACATCATCATTATCATTCCAAATATTGACTAACGATGGCATATCATCCAAATCAATAATGTCTCCATCTTCACCACCACTTATATGACCCCGACCCTGGGTCAAGTCTAATACAGGAAGAACACGAGACCCCGACCCCGGGTCTTGTAACCGTGGAGGGGTAAAAGGGACATCCTCATCCAATTCTCCATCAAGTGATACTAAATCGGACAAAGATAGAGCGCGACCTCTTGTCTCCTCGGCATCACTACGTGCAAACAATTCGGTACGACAATATGGACAATTTTGGTTGACGTCTCTTGCTCTACAATTAGACATGTGACGATTTAAACAATCATAACAAAATGTGTGCAAACATACAGTTGTTACCGTCAACTTACTTGACATCTCATCCAAACATATTGGACAACTTTCACACCGAATATCTGATATTGTTCGTTTTCCGAGGGAACCTTCGGACGATACACTTGCTCCACTCAAACTCATTGTTACTTATTGATTACGTTAGCCGTTTCCAACTTAAATTTATATATTCATCATTCACTATGTTGTTATTTAATTCAATTTTTTTCCATTTGTTCTTCCATTTGTTCTTCCATTTGTTCTTCCAATCTCGCTATCAACTCATTATTCTGTTTTTCTAATTCATCTATTCTATTATTATATTTTTCAAACTCAATCTGGATTGCATTGTTCTCCAATATTTCATCGTGAAATTGTTTATATTTTCGCAACTCTTCCGACATATTTAATATGTGATTACTCATCTTTTTTATTAGTTTCTTATATTCATCATCGTGGGTTCGTTTTATTTCATTCAGCTTAGGCATACACATATATTGGCTGAAACTTTCCATTATTCTCTTATTACTACTCTAATAATATATATCACTCCACTTTATATATTTTTATTATATTTGTCTTATATTTGTCTTTTAGACAATAGACTTCGGGATACTGAGAATGCCCATTTTTTGGGAGAGAAATATTAGGATTTGTTGAGAGAAAAAGGGAGAGAAAAATATACACATACTGAGAATGCCCATTTTTTGAGAGAGAAATATTAGGATTTGTGGAGAGAAAAGGGAGAGAAATATTGCCAATTAGAGTGGGACTTGGTGATATTTCTCTCTAATTATATAGATATAGTAAATACGTAGCATATACATGTATATACACCTGTTTTATCATATACCATTTTTTATTTTCATTCTTCTTTTTTTCGGAATTGGAGAGAAAGAGAGAAACACACGTAATTAAAAAATAAGTAACAATGTATTCATTTTTGTTTTGATTTTTTGTTTTGATTTTTTGTTTTGATTATTTGCTCATTTTTATTATTGGTACCCTTTCCCAACTACCACTACAACCCTTACCATGGCTGCGAATATGATAACGTTTTTCATCTGTATTCTCAAACTTAATTTCTTCTTCCCACCACCCACCATCGTGCATATAACCACACCCATCACTACAGTCTGAATGACGATAATCCAATCTACCCAAATTTGTCAGCGTTCCATCTCTTTCTATGTAACAATAGCTTTCTTGTTCTTCCTTTTTGATATCCATAAACCTAAGACCAATTCGTTCAATTGTTGCCTTATATGCAATCTCATTTAAACTCTTCACTTCTTCCATTCTAATTTCAATTAATATTTATTGTATTATTAAATTATCAATTTTTTTCTGTTTTTTATTCACTAATTTTCTGTTTTATTCACTAAGGCAATGTATTTGTACCCAACTCACCATATTTGCGAATTACTTCACCAAAATTACTAAACGTAAATGACGTTCCATCCGCAAATGTTAGAGTGTGTATCATTGACCCTGCGTGTCCATCGCTTTGTTTAAATTGGTCATCATAATCTAATTTATATCCAGCGATTACCGTTTCAATTACTTCACCAGATACATCGGCACCTCTTAAAATACACCCAACCAAATGCTTATAAGATACCAATGATTTCAAACTCATTTTGTATATATGTTTTATTATATTGTATGTGGTTTACTTTTATTTTCAATTTTTTTAAATATTAATCTTATTTCTTGATATTTCTTGATATTTCTTGATATTTCTTGATAATTCTTGATATTTCTTGATATATAAAATTTAATATCCATTTATTATATATATATATGGATATTGATACATATACTAATTATGACGAACGTAAAGAAAAACTTTTTAAAGATTACACAGAAGGATATATAAAGCAAATAGAAAGGAATTTACAAGAAACTGATAGTAAATATTATTATACTAAAATAATTGGAAAACCTAAAACGAAAGAGGAATATGATGCGAATGTTAAATACTTAGAAGATGAAAATAGAGCAAACGTTATTAGAGAGATTGCAAGTAATTTACAAGATAAAGATAGAATACTAAGAATAGAAGAATATAAGAAAGTGAATGCCAGTAGAAAAACGTATCAATCTAATGAAGAGAAAATACAAGCATTCCCAAAAGGTATCCAAGAACTATTTTTTGAATGGACTACAAAAGAAGCAAATAATATATATAAAAAACTATTAGATGAACAAAAAAAGATAACGAAAAAAGAAATAGTTGAACTTACCGCAAAGGATGCAGAAAAATTAGCTGCACAACAGAAAGCAATAAGTGATAAAAATGCGGAAGAAGCAGAAGAAGCAGCCGCAGAAAAAATTTATCCAAAACAAGTTGAAAGAACTGATTATGATAATAATGATGACGACGATGATGATGTAAAAAGAAGAAATAGATTAATCCTAATAACACATTTAGATATACGTGGTGATAAAGATGGAATAGATTCTGGGTATAGTGAGGAGAACGGAAAAGAAAAAAGATTTTGGGTTGACCCAGATACGGAAGAACACGGATTATATGATTTTTATGATAAAGATCATTATTTGGGTGAATTAGAAGGTTATCAAATAGGTAAAACAAAATATGACTCTGGTGATATAGATATACAATATCAAGGTATTCTTAGAAGAAGAGACCAAAAATGTTCAGATTATGAAGATGGTAAAATCATAATTACTTGGTATGATGAAGATGAAGAATATTTCAATAGACAAATAGAAATGAAAAAAGCTGCATTAAAATTATCTGAAGGACAAAGACGCAATTTTTGGAAAGTACAATGGAGTAGCACTAACAAACAAATATTTTATACCCAATATGATTATATAGACCAGCATGGTGACTTTATAATATATTATAATTCTTCAGAATTACCCGATTATGATATTACAAAAGGGGATTATCTTGGTGTGAAAAAGCCAACTCCATCAGCAGTAGCATCAGTAACACCACCAAAACCAATAGCGCCTAAAGGATGGGTTACAATATTGTCGAAATCAAAGAATAAATGGTATTATTTAAATTCAACTACAGGTGCAACACAATGGCATAGACCAGATCATGCTTCTATTGGTGGAAAACGAAAAACAAAGAAAAGAAATGCTACTAAAAAAGCAAAGAAATCTAAAAGAAATGCTACTAAAAAAGCAAAGAAATCTAAAAGAAATAAAACTAAAACTAAAAAAGGTTCAAAGAAAGTGTAAATAATCTATCGGCTATTAGTTATTAGTTATTAGTTATTAGTTATTAGTTGTTAGTTGTTAGTTGTTAGTTATTAGTTATTAGTTATTAGTTGTTAGTTGTTAGTTGTTAGTTGTTAGTTGTTAGTTGTTAGTTGTTAGTTGTTAGTT
>OCVQ010001384.1_pt1 | contig 18646 bp, 22 predicted proteins | sample 1539061 | NCBI WGS metagenome assembly OCVQ01 (sample SAMEA3355526, study PRJEB22509) | marine metagenome | biome: marine; feature: river plume; material: water | place: USA | collected 2010-08-08 | depth 0.5 m | reverse complement strand
ACAAATTAATAATGAAGTTTGCATTATTATATATATAATAATTAAATATAATAATCACCCGTGTAAAATTATGAAAGAATGAATGAAAGAATGAAAGAATGAATGAAAGAACATCAAAATTTAAAGAATTTTATATACATCAAACCCAAAATACAATACAATAAATAAAATGGTAATTACCAGATTTACAAAAATAATACTACTTTGTTCCATATCTTGCATTTGCAGGCAAACATAAACGGTAAGAATAGTTATTAGCGCACCTAACCCAATATGTCTTGATAAATTCATCATAGCAGTAGTACTAATTTTAGAGGCAATAAGAAGTAAAAAGAAATATGTGACGGGTAAAGTCCATAAGAAACCAAAAATTTGGAAATAATATTTATTATTACCTAATATATTTGGTTGCGATATATATGAAATTAGTCCAAACGACACAGCGCCAATGATTGTATCAACTAAAACGCCCATATATAGTATGAATATAATATGTGAATAATATGAAAAATATGAAAAATATGAAAAATATATTTACGCTGACATATCCATTTTAATTGTATCGTGATAATTGTAATCTAGTATTTCAAAATCAGAAAAGGTGTAATCATTTATATTGTCATATTTATTTTTAATATGTAGTTTGGGAAAAGGATGGGGTTTTCTCTTTATTTGCTCTAAGAGCGGTGTTTTATGATTTTCATAAATATGTGTATTTCCAATAAAATGGACGAATTCGTATGGTTTTAGTCCGCAATGGTGCGCTAATAGATGGGTTAAAAAAGCGTACGATGCAATATTAAATGGAACCCCTAAACCAACATCTCCACTACGTTGATAAAGTGAACAACTTAAATTATCTTGCGCGTCAACATAAAATTGCATTAATAAATGGCAAGGTGGTAACGCCATTTCATCAATCTGGCAAGGGTTCCAAGCACTTAATACTAATCTTCTACTGTATCTTTCCTTTGGGTCTTTCAAAGCGTCAATAATATATTGCAATTGGTCGATCCCTTTATTTTGATACGAATCTTTACATGTTGAATATGGTGCATTAAAAAATCTCCACTGATGACCATAGACAGGCCCTAAATCATTTTCGTCGTTATTATATAATCCTCTACTGTCTAAAAAATCTCGTGACCCATTTGCATTCCATATTTTAACATTTTGTTGTTGTAAAACTTCATTATCAGTTGACCCACTAATAAACCACAATAGTTCTTTTAAACAACTTTTCCACGCTAATTTTTTGGTTGTTAATAATGGAATAATATTATCATTTAATTTAAATTTCATCATATTGCCAAAAGAAACATATACATTTCCGTTTCTCCCTTCTTCCATTTTATCGTTATTTAATATGGTTTCAATTAAATCCAAATATTGTTTTTCTTCGCTAGACGAAACGATTTCATTACATATACCATTGGTTTGTTCCATAATGTAAATATTATTTATAATATTAGATATAATGATAATTTTAAGTATTTTAACTAAAAATTGAATTAGTTAAAATACAATATTGTAACCTACAAAAATAAATGTTAAATACTACAAAAATTACGTACGATATTACATGTGAAACCAAATTAAATCAGATAGAAAAGCAATTGTTTGAAAAATCCCAAGATTGGATAAAAGACCCGGAGACAACAAAAAATCAAATTCGTTATTTAAAAAAATATAACGAATTATCAATGATTGAAATTAATCGTGACATAAATAGATATAGTGTGTTAGTGCCACATACAGATATAAATTATCGTTTATATTTCAACGATAACGCTATTGTAAAAATGACGAATTATGTTCGTAGTTATATCAATTCGTAACAATATAACAATATAACAATATAACAATATAACAATATAACAATATAACAATAAATCAACAACTTTATAATTCCAGTTCAAGAAGTTGAGTATCCATATTGTCTATTTTTGACAATATAGCATTTATATCGCCTTTTAATGTATTTATATCACCTTTCACGCTTTGAACTTTAGATGTGATTGTTGAATTATTTTCTATTTTTGCAACCTCGGCAGCGTCAATATCTGATTGTGTTTCACTAGTGGTAATAGTTGTTTCTAATTCGGTTTGTTTTGTTATTAAAGGTTCAAGTTCTGAGAACTTACTTTTTATATTTACTAGTTTAGGGTTCAACGAACTAATTTGACCTTCCACGTTAGATGTTTCTGTTTTGACTGAGCCTATTATCGTTTTTTTTTTTTGGTTTCGGTTGATTGATTCTTGGATATCAGTAGCTTGTTGTTGGGCTTCTATTTTGCCTGCTCTTTCATCCATCTGGGCAGACAATGCGTTCAATTCATCTTCTTCTCCAGTAGAATCATCAGCAGCATCAGCATCAGCATCAGCATCATTTCTGCCACTCATACCCTCGTGTCTATAAAGTTTTTGTATTAGTAAAGGGAGCGTAATAATTGCAATAAATAATAAAGCTATCCACATAATACTTTGTTGTTTCACTTTAATACCTTTATATAAATTTGTTAAATACATTTTATTATATATTTTCAAAAGAAAAAAGAATATTATATAATACTTTCATATTTCCAAATATATCCTTACTGGGTTCCTATAATTTATTATACTTTATAACAAAGTATAATAAATTTATTTATCTCTCTCAACAGGAGTCGAACCTGTGACCCCACGATAGAATGCTCACGATTAAAACATGATTAACAGTCGTGTGCTCTAACCAACTGAGCTATGAGAGATTTGTATAATTGGTATAATTGGTTATACTATACCAAATAACAATAGTATCTATTGTTTAAGTAGTTTTAACATTAAATTTACAATATCCCACACTTTTTTCCAAATTAAATGATGATAGCAAATGTTCCTTTGCTATTTTATACGTTTCCTTTTCTTTATCTGTGAATGTTAATAAATATTGTTCCTTCATACATAGTGGTGGTTGTGAAGGTTCGTTTATAAAATTAACCTTCTCCATCTCCTTCTCCTTCTTCTTAACAATAATAAACCGTTTTTTAACAACAGGTTTTACTTTATTATCAGACATAATGATATTAATATATTGTGAGTGATAAAATATTATTATCAATTTTCATAAAAACAAAGCGTCACATTAAATGGAAAAAAATTGAATTATTTTGATATATTTTATTTTTATTTGATATAAATAAAATAACCACACTCACATTGATTAAAAATGATGAGTACTACTGATACAGTTATCAAAAAACAATTGGATATGGTCACATTCAAAGAGTTCATTCGTGATGCGAGATTGAAAAAGACAGAATATCAGGAACAGGCAATGGAATGGTGTTTGGATAAAGAGTATTCGACCGATGTTAGGGGTGGTATTATTGGTGATGAGATGGGGTTAGGTAAGACAATCGTTTCGTTAGGATTAATTGTGTCAAATTTAAAAAAACGAACGTTAGTTGTTCTGCCTACCGCACTAGTAACGCAATGGAAATCTAAAATAGAAACCATATTGGGGATTACGCCATTAGTATATCACGGTAATTCGCGAAGTAACATTGCCGATTATGCAAAGGATAGTTTCATTGTTTTAACAACATATGGTATTATTTCACAAATTACATCAAAACATAGAAAAATAAAAAAAGAGGATACTATTTTACATAATATTGTGTGGGATAGAATTATATTTGATGAATCGCACCATTTACGTAATAATAATCATAGACATGAGTGTTCGTTGCAACTGAAGTCTGATATTAAATGGTGTTTAACAGGTACTCCAATTCAAAATAAGGAAAAAGATATAATGATGTTATTTCATATTGTGGGGTTTGACTATAAATATATCAAACAAAATGTGAATGAATTAATAGAAACGGTATTACTGCGAAGAAAGATGGAGGATGTTGGTTTATCATTACCACCAATTCATTCAAAAACGATTGTGGTGGATTGGTCTTTTGAAGAGAAGATAGTTTGCGAATTGTTAAATGATGGCATTGATAGTGGCGTATGCAAAATGGAAAAACCTTGCGATGCTATCTACAAGTCAGACGATATAAAATATTGTAGACATTTGATTTCCAAAATGTGTGGAGAACCCCCAAGTAAATTACTAACATATTTGCGCGCTCGTCAAGTATGTATATCGCCGATATTATTTAGAAAAAAGATAGAAGAGCTAATTGATATGGGTGAAATAGATACATCATATAGGCGAATATATGATTGTTCAAGTAAATTAAACGCAGTGAAGAATACAATTATGGGAAATAAAATGAACACAACCCGCAAGATAGTATTTTCCCATTTCACAGAGGAGATAACCCAGTTATATGAAATGATTGTAGATAACATTGATGAGGATAAATATGATGATAGTCAGGTTGCGATTTACTCTGGTTCTCTTAGTTTAAAAGAACGACAAGAGATATTAGAGAATGATAACATAGAGGTTCTTATTATGCAAATACAAGCAGGGTGTGAAGGTTTAAATTTGCAACAATATTCTGAAATTTATATGGTAAGTCCAAATTGGAACCCGGCAATAGAGGACCAAGCAGTTGCTAGATGTCATAGACAGGGTCAGTTGAAGGAAACGAATGTATATCGGTTTATTATGAATGGCACCGCAAATTTAGATGGATATATTAGAGGTTTACAGTATGAGAAAAGAAAAATTATGGAGATTGTTGACCCATTATATCAACGCGAATTACACCGACAGTAACCAGTCGTAACTAGGTAGTAACTAGTCGTAAAGAAACAAAATCAAACAAAATCAACATCTCCATATTTTTTTTCGTTGTTTACACAATAATCGTCATCATTGAAAGGATCCATTAACGAGTTAATAAATTTATTTAATTTTTCAGGTTGTTTAATGTTGTTCTGTCTAAAATAGTTTGCAATATTGAAAAATGACCAACACCAATTTTTCCGAGTAATTTCGGCATTATCAACTTCATGTTTGAATATCTGGTCAATCACTGCTGGTGCACTTTTAAGAAGTAATATGTTATTTAGGACTTGTTTTTTTTTATGAAACAGACTTTTAATATATGATTTATCGTTTTCATCGAATCTATAATTATTAGATTTTTGCAATGCTGTGTAATAGCGAATATCATTTTTAATATTTTTTAAGTTAGCAATTACCATTTTTCTTTTATCATCTATTTTTTTAATTAATGAAAATATATTCGTATTATAAATAACAGCGAACATATAGCGAATATCCCGCGGAATAATAAACTGGTTTGTTTCTTTTATTTCACCGATTTTTTTTTCAACATCTTCTAACTTGGTTAACAGTTCTTTTTCTAAATTGGCAATCGTATAATGTCTATTGTCATTATCATTATAATTGTCATTGTCATTGTCATTATCTGCGTTGCGTTCTTCCACCGGTTTAATTCGCTTAAATAATAAAACAGACCCTGAGGTGAATTCTATGGAAGATTGTAATTTATCGTATTGGTGTGATGAAATCTTATGGGCTTCTGATGCTGCATCCAACTTTAAATAATTGACTACTGATAATAAAAAAGCAATAATCGCATTTATGATAGCAATTACGAGTGTATTATATTCATTATATGATTGAACGCCTGCTAAAACAGTAGCACTAGTAGAAAGAAAAATTGCGGGCATCATTAAAAGGTTCAGTCTTTTTTCGCAATAGTGTTTAGATTCCATATATATCACCTTTTGCCCTTTCAAATAACTTGCTAAAATATCTAGGGATGATGAAAAGGTATGGTTCGGGTCGAAATAATATTTATTAACCGATTTCTCAACTGCGGAATAGTTCAACTTTTTGTATGTTATACGAGGTCTAGGATTAATTGATATATAATTAGTATTGATTTTCTTTTTATTAAATATCGCGCTTTGTGGTTCGTTGTCAATATATAATTGTTCCATAAAATTATTATCGTCGCCGTCATCGTCATCACTATTATCATGTGAGTTTGAATCACTATACTCGCTGTTTGATCCATTTACAGATATAATTGCGTTACTTTCATTATTTCGTGTAAGAATACTATTTGAAATATCACCAAGTGAAATATCACCAAGTGAAATATGTACGTTGGGATTATTATTATCATCTTGCGAGTTATTTATTTCATTTAGATTCTCCATTTCAAATAAATAATATATTTATTTTTTATTTGAAATATAAACTTACTTATACTTATACTACATACTACATACTACATACTACATACATTTGACTAATAACATTAAATATTTAATTACATTTACGAGCATCAACAACACACATTTTAGTTGCATTGTTTGGACTACATTTATAACAGTCCGCGCCATCTTTAATTCTTTTAGTTCTCTCTGAGCTGGTTGTTGTATTTTGACTATTTTTAGAACCACATATAAGTGGTGATTTTTGTTGGTTTGGTTCTTTACAAGGGTTACATTTAAGTATTTTTGCGTGATATGATGATGTGCTTAATGTTGTATTTTTAATTGCATTGCTATGATTATTGCAGCAAATCTTTTCTTTACTTTCAATCAGATTAACATTACCTTGATAACTATGTTTATGTACATTTCCATTTAATGAAAAGTTACCACTTGATACCTTACTAAAATATTTTTCTTGTGAAAGACGTTTAAGCGCTACAATTGACATTATATCTATATATAATAATATATAATAATAAATAGATTAATAGATTAATATATTAAATTGAATTATAACTAAGTGCGTGATTGGTTATAATTCAAAAACTTATATCCATAATTAATATGAATAATTTGACAGAATGTATGGTATGTTGTGAAAAATATAATAAACAATCACGGTCCCAGGTTGTTTGCAATATTGGTTCTTGTGGTTTTAATGCCTGTAAATCTTGTTGTCGTCAATATTTAATGAATTGTAATGAAGATATTCATTGTATGTCTTGTCGTAAGGCGTGGGATAATAAATTTGTTATACTGAATTTGAACCGAAACTGGTTTATAAACACATATACACCGCGTAAAGTGGGGTTGTTATTTGAATTAAACAAGGCTCGTGCTCAAGAAGTGATGCCTAGAGTTGAACTTGTAATGGAAAGAAAGCGACGTACAATATTGATGCAACCCCAACTAACAGAGCTCAACAAACAAAACTGTGAATTATACGACCAAAGGGAGGTCTTATTGACGGAATACAAATTAAAAGTAATATCTGAAGATACCAGATGGAGGAAACATTACAATTTTCATTACTTAATAAAGAAGATACGGGACGAAAAGAAAGTAATGTTTGAAAAAGAAAGAGAAATATATTTTAAGACCAAGCACAAAATAAGACACGAATATTCAATTCAGGCTGGACCATTGACAGGAAAGATGAAAAAAATCCAAGAACAAATAGCAATAACAAAAAATTATATAAGGACTGGTGACTCATATTCAGTGGTGGAAAAAAAAGAAGAAAAGGAAAAAAAAGTATTTATTATGCCGTGTCAGAACGAGGAATGTAGCGGGTTTTTATCAAGTAGTTATAAGTGTGGGTTATGTGATGAACAATGTTGTAAATCCTGTTTTGAAATGTTAGGAACAGAAAGTGATATGGAGAATAAAGAAAAGCATATATGTAATAAAGACCAGGTTGAAACAGCTAAATTAATTAAACAAACTACAAAACCCTGCCCTCAATGTGGACAACGTATTTATAAAATATCTGGGTGTGACCAAATGTGGTGTGTTGAATGTAAATGTCCTTTTAGTTGGGACAGCGGGGAAATCATAACTAAGGGGGTAGTTCATAATCCACATTATTTTCAATATTTGCGTGCAAATACAAATGGTGAAATCGCAAGACAGCCCGGCGACAATCCTTGTAACCCAATCGGGGACACGCTTTCTTGGATCAACCATCAAGCAAGAAAATTAACTACAATGGGTACTATAAAAACGCAAGACCCACTTTCTAATAAGGATGAGTATAGTATCAAAGAATGCGAGTTGCAACAATTGCAGAAGTTTGATATATTAACAAGCCTAATCCGAAGAATATATCATGTAGAACAAGTAGATTTACCAGATATAAGGCGAAAAATTGAAATATCGCAAGAATATGAAGGTGATTTGATTTCATATCTTGCAAAAGATTTAAGTGAAGCAGAATATAAAAAAATCTTGCAAATGAAATGGAAAGACCATAAAAAACAGATTGATAAACTATATCTGGCTGATGTATTTGTAAATGTTAGTAAGGATATTATCAATACAATACACTTTAAATTTACAAATACAAAAGTAGGGTCTTGTGATATTGATACGATATTACACGATAGTATAACTGAACTAAATAATTTTATAACTTATTATAACGAACAATATACTATTATATCAGTATCGCACAATATGGCTGGGAAAAAAATACAATATGTGGATTATACACGGACTTCTCACGTTGAGATAACTGCTGATAATCCAATTAATACAATTCGTGTAATGGTGAATTATAACACATATAAAATAAGTGAAAAAACAATAAGTTGTAAAATAAGCGATGTAAAAAGTAAAATTTAAATAATAATATACATTATACAGTATATATATATATATATATGAAAAATCAAATTATAAAAAAAATAATATTATATATAATTTCCATATTTTTAATATTATGTTTGATAGGTGTTTATTTTAATAAAGAAGGATTTATTGGGAATGATGGAGAAACGGATGGGAAAAAGGATGGAAAAAAGGATGAAGAAACGGATAGAAAAAAGGATGATAAACCAGCAAACAATGAAGACCCTGAATATAGAGATAGATTATTTACAGATTTAAAAGCAAATATTGGCGAATTTGATATAATACATAACGAACAGAGTGAATATCAAAAAATAGAAGTAATACAATTTAAAAAGAATTCACTGGGTTATGACAAATGTTTATTATTGAATAATGAGCCACAACTGTGTAACAATGATGAAAAGGAATACCACGAAATAATCGTTCATTTCCCAGCATATTATATATCTAAATTAGAAAAGGTATTGATCATCGGTGGTGGTGATTGTATGTGTTTACGTGAAATAATGAAATATCCATCAATCAAACAAGTTGATATGTTAGAATTAGATAAGAGTGTAATATCTGTAAGTAAGAAATTTTTTAATACTGACGCGTATGAGAATGACCCGAGGGTAAATATAATAATAGGGGATGCTACGAAACAAATATTAAAACTAAAAGAAAATGAATATGATTTTGTAATAATTGATACAACCGAAGATGGAGCTATTAATTTACCAATAGATGAATTTGATTTTTATAAAACGTGTAAAAAAAGGTTAAAAAAAAATGGTGTCATGATAAAAAATGGTGATAGAACATTAAATATTTTGTCAATATCTAAATTATTTAAAAATATAGAAGTGATTGATTTAGCAGATATTGCTGTTATAGGCGAGTACAAATTTATATTGGGTTCTGATACGATTGATTTTAAGAAGACCGCGCTAAAAAATAAGGAATTGCCGAAATTAAAACTGAAAAAATATGACTACAAAAACCATAAAAAACATTTTTTGATGTAGTTATACATTATACATTATACATTATACATTATACATTATACATTATATATTAGTATATATATATATAGTGATAATGATAATGAAAAAACAAAACATAATATTTGTATTGTTATTCTCGTTAATGTTGGTTCTAATTGTGGGTATTTTTTATAATTCAAGAGAATTAGAATTTGCGGAAAGTCCAATTCCACTTGGACTTCATTATGTGGTGGATATAGACAACATAAAAAGTGACAAAATATATGATAACGAATTTATAAAAAAACTATGTGATAAATTATTATCAAAAACGGGTGTCAATGTATTGGATGAAATCCACCATGACTTTAAACCGCAGGGTTATACGGCATTATATTTGTTATCTGAAAGTCATATGTCAATACATACGTGGCCAGAAGATGGTAAAATAAGACTAGATTTGTTTTCTTGCGAAGTAAATGGTAAATTTGATGATGCATTAATTACATTAAAAGATGTTTTTAAGGATGCCCAAATAAGAATAAAAACATTATATAGGTGAATATGGGAAAATATATGGGAAAATATATGGGAAAATATATTGCGTAAATAATATGTATGTTAAATGATAGTAATATACATATAAATTATATGCCAATTTTGGATGACGTATTGGTATCTTATGGGAAGGTTATAAATGTTACAACGTTGTATATTGAAGGCGATGATTCGGAAATGCAAAATATAAAAAAGATAGATAATGATGAATTATGTTTAAAAACCCCTTTTGTGTTATCGTCAGAAGAATTATTATATTTCATTGATGATAAAAAGAAAAAAACGAAAAATGCATATGTGTATGATTCTGTTTATTCATTTGATATAAACGCTACCGTAAATGAAATCAACGCAAATCATTTAGACCATTTTACCGGGTATAGGACTGACAGTTGTTTAAAGGACATACAATTTAATATAATAAAATCTAGAATTACAAAATATAATAGCGTAATCATATTTTTAAAGGGGCGAAATGTAAAAACGGTGACAACAATTAAGAGTTCATTAAAGACATCAAAAGCACCAGGTATGAAATTAAATCGGCAAACAAAAAAGGTAAAATTTAGTATGTAAGATTTGGTAAGATTTGGTAAGATTTGGTAAGATTTGGTAAGATTTGGTAAGAGTTGGTAAGATTTGGTAAGATTTGGTAAGAGTTGGTAAGATTTGGTAAGAGTTTATATTTAGATAGCGTCAATATCAACTGTTGTATCATCACCGAACTTTTCTTCTTCCGTTGCATTTTCTTGTATAGTATTATTTATTTCTACCTCTAGTTCTTGGTCATCACGTCCTTCGTTTGCAATTATAAATCCATCATCATCGCCTATAGTATTTAGAGTATCTGTGACATCACCAAGACCATTGAAAATAGACCAATTTTCCGATACTTTATCTTTCAGTTGTTTTACCTCATTATCATTGTAAACTTCAAGTAGGTCACATGTCTGTTCTTTTTTTTCTGTGGATGATTCCCAACTTCTAATACCAGCAAGTATCCACGTCCCAACACGAACAGTATTATCACGTTTCCCTTTTCCTCTAAATTTGTTCCGAATAACACAGTCGCGTTCTTTGCCATCTATACAGCGAATTTGACATCTTCCTTGGCCGAAAATTTTGGATACACAAGCGTACATTTCATCTTCTTCTGAGTCTAGTTTTAAACGTAATTTTCGGTTGGAATAATTATTTGTTGTAAATTTTCTTCCAACTTTCTTACCTTTATTACCACCAGCATTTTTCACCATATTTAATTATAATATATATATATAATTTGTATGTATATTATAAATCAATTTTATATTTAATTACCTTTGATTTCCTCTTGATTTCCTCTTGATTTACGTTTGTTTATTTCCTATCATTTTGTTTATTTTCTATCATTTTTATTGTATAACCTCTCAACACCAACTCTAAAAGAATAATCGGACCCGTTTAAATTAATTAAAATACCTTTCTCATTGTATATACGTATTCTTAGTCGGTTAATATTGACAGGACCAAAAAATTTGCGAATATTCATTTCTGTTGTCAGACCACTATTATTAATTAATTCGCCTAAATTACGTCCTGTTTCAACCGGTATCATAGCAAAAATATCGGGAATAGCCGCGGGTACATTTAAACTGCGAATTTTTCGAATATTATTTATGGTATCTATTACTCTTTCATTATGTGCATATAAAAGCGCCAATGGTCTATTTCTTGGGTTCGAAGGTATTTGTAAATTATTTATATCAGTCTCGTTACATTTATTTATTGTTCGCAAATGTATCGTATTATCAGTACCTTCACTTGCGGTTATAAGATTTTGAGATTGACGATTTTGGTTATAATCATCAATAGACAAAATAAGAAATTTTGGTTGTCGAATATCCACAATGCCGGTACTAACAATAACATTTATATTGGGGTCTATGCTATCAACAATTACTTCGGTATCAATCGCACCTTCACCTTGTTGTTCAACCATATAATAACCAAGGGATACCTGACTATTGAGAAACCTTTTACGAAATCCTAAAAAATAACCAAGATTGTAATTTAGTCTACCATTTCCGGACATAATATTTAAATCAAAAAATTTTATGTATTTAAAACAATTTCTTATTTTAACAGTTGTTTTCCCAGTTAGTTCATTATAACTAAATACAATTAATGTATCTAAATTACCTGATAAATCTGGAAAATTATTATTAAATATGCTTGAACCCGTAAAAAATGTTACAACTGTTGTATTTATTTTTTCTACAAGTTGTTGTTGTGTTTTATATAATCCACTATCGATATTAATAGTATAAAGTTCGCCTGCCAAATCTGTTATAAAAAAGTTGTTCGTATTGTGGTCTGCATCTATATTGTATAAACTATATACAAACTGATAATATTGTAGTTCAATTGATACTACATCTACAAGTGGTTCGGATAAATCAATCGTAAAATCATTTGCCTCATTATTAATTGGACGAAATTGGCTGTCAATAACCAGATTGGTTGTGGAAGTTGCAACAACCATACTATTTAATGAATCAAACCCACCGGATGTGTCATAAGTATTAATAAAACCGGGATTTTCATTATCTGAACTATCATAAATAATATTTCCATCTTCGTAACCTATCATATATATGTTTTTGTTATTGTTACTATTATATTCGGCTCCAATATTATTGATAGTGCTAGTATTTGTTTCTTCTAAACTATCTACATTTTCCAATTCACTAAGCGAAGCGTAAATTGCATCATTTGTATTATTATCATCATTATCTTCATCATTACCACTACCACTACCACTACCACTAATGTCAAATTCATCAAGACGTTCGTATAAGTTTCCAACATCTATATTTTGTTGGTCTTCATTATTTACGTCTGTTTCATAAATATCGTCAAAATTATAGACATTAATATTATTGTCGCTAACGTATTCTTGGAGTTTATCTTTTATTTGAAGGAAAAAATTGCTCATTACTTCATTCGATTGACCATCAAAATGTTCGATATATTCATCACACATTTCTACCGCTTTTATAAAATCATTATTGTCCACTTCTAAAATGTCAAAAATGTCTGAGATTGAATAATTCTGAATATTCAAATCCTTGTTATCCATATAAATTACACGTTAATATATTATAATCAGATGAAATGTTTAAACGAATAAACGTGAATAGACAATAGAAAATAGAAAATAGAAAATATTTATAACTATAACAATAACAATAACAATGGGTTTCTCTCTCTTCTCTCCAACTCTTGGAAATGAAAAGGAAAAAATAAAATATGTGGTATTCAAATATCACCACCATTACATAATACATCTCCAATTTTCATATTACAGAGAGAAGAGAGAGAAATCATAAATGTTAGAGAGAAATTACAAATAAATAAGAAAATAATAGTTAAAATCCGACTATATTATGGTATTATTCATCATTTTTAGTGTATATCTCTCTCCCAACCATATTTTTGCTCATAAATAATTCGTGAATGTAATCATACAACCCTTTATCTCTCGTTTCGCATATATCTTCACATACGCGATATGCATTAACTGGCAAACATTGAATGCCCTGACCGCGTTTTATATGCCCTTTTGTATAAAATATTACCTTTTCTAAATCTGTTACAATATCAATGATTTCGGTCGTACAATCATTGATATCCAAACGATATTTTCCTTCATAACTATAACGATTATAATGGGGGTCAATATACATTTTGTGTTTTCTTACATAAGAATGATGTGTTATACGACCAATTCCAACTATCTTATTGATACTATTATTCATTTCGAGAACATATATATGATTGTTCTCTCGTGTTTTATTATTAAATACGACGGGTGTATTATATATACACTCCTTTCCATCATACGTTTCACAATATCTTCTATTTTGGTTGAATGTTTCATTATTAAATCTGGTTACATATACTGGTTTATCCATATTTCTCTCTGGTTTCTCTCTTGTTTCTCTCTATAATTAAATATCCAAATATTCAATTTTTAATTATACAGAATTGCAATTATATAATATTACATTAAATTATATGAATATCGTACACTTTCAACTCATAAAATTCATTATTATGACAATCGTTGGTATTTCATTTAATCCAATGAATATGTTACTATATAGAACAAGTGATTTATACTTTTCATTAACCAACTTATATGGCGGTATGTTAATGGCTTCTAATATGATGTGGGCGCATGAATTAGTGCATTACTTTTCGATGGGTCATTTTAATATCAATGTATTTACGATAGGTATAATGTTATCATTGTTTGTTACATTTTTACTTCTACGGCAGCAATTTATGGTAAGTGATAGACAATGGATTAGAAGAATGATTGGTCATCATTCTACAGCATTAACAACCTCCCATAATATATTGAATACAACGGAAGATAGACGTATTAAAAATTTGGCAAGAGGTATTATTGAAACACAAGAGAGAGAAATAACGTTTATGAAAAAATATTTGAGTTAATTCCTTTTTGTCTTTCTTCGCTTACTTTTTGCTTTGCTCTTCGTTTTATTGCGTTTTGTCTTTCTTTGCTTTCTTGTTTTACCTTTTCGTTTTTTTCTTCCTTTTCCACCGTGGTTTCTTCGCATCACCATCGTCATTAATGAATTGACAGCATCTTTCGACAGTGCATTAATATAATCGTCTATGTATTTTTGTTCCTCTTCTGATAAACTGGTAAATGCAGGATTATTCGTTTTATATTTAGACTCTAATTTATTAATATTTTCATATAAAAACGCTATGACATCACTGTTGTTTTCATTAAAAGTTTCATATATTACTTTTAGTTTTTCTGGGTCAATAAAATTTTGAAAAAGATTATAAAACAATAGAAAACACAAATGCATAAACTTCTCCATTTGTGTTTTCTATTGTTTTATAATCATTTTCAAAATTTGCATTAAATTCCATCGCAGCATAAATTCCTTCATTATTTGTTAAATTAGACACATAACCATTATTATTTGTTAAATTAGACACATAACCATTATTATTTGTTAAATTAGACACATTATTATTATTATTATTATTATTATTACTCATCACAATTAATATATATATATTTAAAAATATAATATTTTAAAACCCAGTATAATCTTTAATATGTGACGTAACGTAATCTTTTTCTGTTTGGTTTAATTCAAAAAAATTCATAGTATCATTACAATTTTCTAATGGTAATTCTTCTGGTATTAAATGAATTTGTGGTAATAATTCAAATATATATTTCTCCAAATATTTCATACGATATGTGGTTGTACTGAACAAAAATATTGCAAATTTGGAAGTTAAAAACCGTTTATATTTTTCATATACTTTTCTTCTCTCCTCTTTACTTAACTGCTGAATTTCTGGTATTAATATAACATAATTATCACGATTACTTATACCATAATGACCTTCAATGTCGTAAAAAGGAAAACCATACATTTTGTGAGCTAATACTAATTTTTCTACCCCATTATACGCGCATGGTTTATCACTATACATTACTTTTAAACTAGCAGTTTTTCCATCCAAAACACAACTATGTATATTTGGATAATTATAATCATTGTTTATATAAGAGTTTACATCACATATTGTTGTATGCGTGGAAGGCATATTTGTTTTATGTGTAATTGATTTCATCGATGGAATATTATATTTCACCATTTGCAACCATATTTTATTCAATATTGATGCTCCATTTACTGGGATAGGACAACCTTCCAATAGTGTATATGACACGTAATTATTATATATATTATCATATAGTTGTATTACTGGGTTAAGATGTTCTTGTTGTTCTTGTTGTTCTTGTTGTTCTTTTTTTTGTAGGCAAACAATACACGTAGGTGTTTGCGCCTCCTTATTAAATATTTTATTTGTTTCGGTGTTTGTAAATGAACGAACGTACAATATATCAGCGTGTTTTGTTAACAAATTATATATACCAGCTTTATCCGGTTTTAACCATATTATTGGTATGATATAATATAAATAACCATTATGTGGTAAAATTTCCAATGACCGCTGCACAAATGAGCACCATATAGTGGAGCCATCATTTCCCTTTTTCTTTTCATTATTTGTAGGTACTTTTTTGATACCGTTTGCATTGAAAGGTGGATTACCAATAATTATATGTGGGGTTATTATTTCTTGTGTTTCATCCAAATAATCGCAGCATAATACGTTTACGTTTGAACCAAATATTTGTTTTATTATTTCTATGTTTTCCTTATTTATTTCCACCATATACAACATATTTTCAATAATATGATTATGTCTTTCTAATCTATCAGGAAGATGATATATTAAACTATTCATTAATCTGTAATAAACAACTAATGTTATACGTCCTTGTCCGGCGCCAGTATCCAACCATTTAATATCTGGATTTTTCCAAGTATCCGTATGTACTCTGTCTAATAATAATTCTATAAACCAAACTGGTGTGTGTACTTCGCCATATTTTTCTTTATTCTCGTGGTTATAATTTATTTTATTATAGAAATTATCAAATACATCATTGATTGTTAAATATTTAAAACATATAGACGTCATAAATATTTACCATATTTTTTTAATTATAATTATACGATATAATTATACGGTTGATGTTAATCGTAATGTAAAAGACCAATCTAATTCTTGCGTATCAATATAATCCCCATATTCATTTACAAGTGCGATTTTCAATTTTTGGATATCAACGCTACCATAATATTCGCGTGGAGTGCTGATTACACGATTATACATATTATAATTCAATTCGTTCCGATAAATAATTTTACCTAAAATATTTCCACCGTGTCTTAAACTCCCGGTACAATTCCCTTGTGATTTTACTTCACTTGTGATAATATTTGTTTCAGAATTAGAAATAAAATCATCTACGATTAAATAAGCGTATTTAAAATCATTTAAATCAACCAATGAGGCTGCTTCAATATAATATTTATTATTTGATAATACAGATGATGATACATTACCTTTTCTAAATCCTAATATATATCCGAGTGATTTTTCAAAAACGACGGGAACTGTACTTTGTCCTGGTATTGGAGATACAAAATCCAAAATTACTTCTGACACATTACTTGCGACAGTAGGGTCATAAACAAAAGATATTGTGCGGTCCATTATTATTTCATTTAATGATACACCTGCTACTATTTCATGATTAAATTTAAAACTGCCATATTCAAAATTATCGCCAGCAACATTTAATTGAGCATTAATATTATTAATAAATTCTATTATTGTTGCACTTGTCATAATACTTCGTTCTATACGATATGTATCAGGCGATTTTATAACTTTTGTGGCATCAGGAGTTGCGTCTGAATACTTTAATGTCAAAGTAAAAAAATTATTTTGTTGGGCACCGCTAATCATACGAATGGCAGACGGACCGCTATATTCCATTATTTCCATTTTAGTAACTTCATTTATGCGTTCAGGGAAAGATACTTGAAAATGAGATGTTGTATTCTTTCTATCATCATCTTTAAATTTAGAGTCTACTGTTAGTATGCGAGTTATAGTACGTTTATTATCACTATTATTTGATTGAAAATTCATTTATCGTTTATATAATACAATAGTAATATTTTTTCAATAATACTTATTGATTAAAAAGATTTAAAAACGTAAATATATATAATATTATAAATGAGTGTTAACGCTAGTGTCGAAGAATTGCAAAGATCCAGTAGTACTATGGGGCAAGAACCAATTGTACAAGAAGTCCAATCCACAACAGGTGAAGAAATGACTAATACTGATGATGAAATCACATCAAGAAATGTTGCGAGTGAAGCGACTAAGGAAATCCCTATTACCGAGGTTGTTATTGACAACGACATTATTGGTCTTAATATGTTGATTGCATTTGGTCAAATTGCCCATAAACGTGGAGCTTATAATATTGAAGAAACTGCTAAACTTCATGAGGCAATTCAATATTTTACTAAAAAGATGAATGCAGCAGCACCCCCACCCGTTCCTACTACTGATGCCTAAATAATAAATAATAAATAATAATTATTAAAAATAATATGTATAAAAAGTTATATATATTATTCGCGAATAAGGTTGCCTATTTTCTATTTCTCTTGGTTAATTTTTTGCCTTTATTACCTCTTTTTTTTGTCTTTTTTTGTTTTTTTGTTTTTCTTCTTTTTCTTCTTTTTCTTCCTCCACCCAATGTACTATTACCATGCCCCCACCCCACAACCGTGGAACCTGTACTGTTAGTTTGATCGGTATTGGTATTGGGGTTTGGGTTGTCACCTAATTCATGCACGCCCATAGGGCCTAGACCATCATTATGCATATTCATAAATATATTTGCATTTCCCCCCAACGTATTGTTAATGTAGGTAGTTAGATTATTTACCCGTGTATTTATAGCATTAATTGCATCAACACACCCTGGGGGACAGTCATCCAGGTTTAAAAATTGTGTATTATTATTAAACCCTGATATGGCAGACACGTTGCCTGATATGGTAGACCTGTTGTTGATGCCGTCCATAGTATAATAT
>OCVQ010001382.1_pt1 | contig 18662 bp, 16 predicted proteins | sample 1539061 | NCBI WGS metagenome assembly OCVQ01 (sample SAMEA3355526, study PRJEB22509) | marine metagenome | biome: marine; feature: river plume; material: water | place: USA | collected 2010-08-08 | depth 0.5 m | reverse complement strand
CGGCAGACAGTTTTGTGCTCCGAAATCGCCAACTTCTTGTAGCTGCAAACCGTTAAAAAGAATAACTTTATACCATGATTCGCAATGTCCGTTTAACAGATAGTACAGCTTTAACTGCTATGTACAATCATTACATAAGAACTTCGGGAGCTACTTTTGAAGAAGAAGAAATTTCTGAGGATGAAATGCGTGAACGAATTCAAAAAATTCATTTAGACAAACAGTTTCCCTACATTGTTTTTGAAGAAGACGGAACAATACTTGGCTATGCTTACGTGACTCATTTTCGCGATCGAATTTCTTACCGTTTTACGGTTGAGAGTACCGTCTACCTCCACCCTGAACATTTTGGGAAAGGTCTTGGACAGGTTCTGTACGCAGAATTGCTATCCCAAACAAAAGCTCAAGGTTTTCATGTCGTTGTTGGCGTCATTACACTACCCAACGACTCAAGTGTTCGCTTACATGAAAAATTTGGATTCAAAAAGGCAGGACACTTTACAGAAGTTGGCTATAAATTTGAGCAATGGATGGACGTAGGTTTTTGGGAATTGCAATTGAATGAAAAATAACCACTAACCCAAGCCCAACAACAGATTCGGATCGGGACAATTCTTTTTATAAAACTCTAGGGTATTGAGACTGGAAACGCCTGGAAAATCACCAAAATAGTCTTCCATATCCAGTATAATTTGAAAATGCAAATGAGGAGGATAATCACCATTCACTTCGGCTGTGCCGAGTTGAGCTATCACATCTCCTTGCTTAAACCTTTTTCCAACTGCTAAACCAGCAAGTGATTCAATACTCAAGTGACCATATAGTGTATAGAATGTCAATGCATCAAATTGATGCTTCATGATAATGGTCGGTCCGTAATCTCCGTGATTTAGGTTATTATGAAAACTGTGCACCTCACCATCTAACGCGGCCAACACATTTGTTCCTGCATCTATCCAAATATCCATGCCTAGATGAATGTTCCGTTCGTCTGCAGGATTTTCTAGTTGATTAAAGTAACTACTTCTAAGGTAAATACCGCGTGTTTCCATATAACCGCCATAAGCGATTTTACCACCCTGTCTTACAATCTCATTATTCACAAAACGACCTAAATCTTCCGACGAAGATACATTCACATGTTCCAAATCCGAATTATCAACGGACAAATTTAAAGGTACATAATCATCCTTCGAAATTGAGTCATCAATAACAAAGGCAGATAAAAGATTTAATTTACTTAATATGGTTTGAAACAAGGCAAACAGATTTAGTGGATAATGCGCATTGACAAAAAAAAAGGGACTAGTGATTAGTCCCTTTTATATCTTAATACGTGATTTATTTCAAGTATGATTCAATAAATACATACATTTCAACATTCATTCCATCAATTTCAATAAACTTCACCTGATTTACAGCTAAGAATCGTGCTATAACAGTTCGAGAAGTTACGTCATTTTCAACCAAATTTATAGTCGCAGTATTAGACGCTTCATCAAAATCTACGGTGAAATTTGAAGTGTAATAGCTTGCTGCCTTTTCTACCGATTCAGCTGTTCTATCTGTCGCAAAACTAAACTGATAAACTCCAGTCGTTTTACTTTGAACAAGCTCAACCTTTCCATTAGACTTTGCAATGCTTTCAGCTTCCTGAGCATAAGTCAATGAAGTCATGCATACCAATAAAACGATACTATAAATTAATTTTTTCATTGTGTGATTTTTTGTTTCAACTAACTTGTAGACGAATAGAACGTTTTAAAAGTTGCTCGTATTACTATCCAGTTGTTAAATCTACGCTTTTTTTACCAACTTTGTCAGAAGTGAATAAGTTACTTCCATATTACGATAAAACCAAAATAGAAGCAGGATGCGATGAAGCAGGCCGTGGATGTTTGGCTGGACCTGTTGTTGCAGCGGCAGTAATTCTTCCAAAAGATTTTAAAAATGAACTACTCAACGATTCAAAACAGTTATCCGAGGCGAAGCGAAAACTATTGCGACCCATTATTGAAAAGGAAGCGATTGCTTTTGCAGTTTCATTTGTTTACGAAACGGAGATTGACGAAATCAACATTTTAAACGCCAGTTTTACAGCCATGCACCGAGCGGTTGATCAATTAAGCACACGCCCTGAAGCCTTATTAATTGATGGGAACAGATTTAATCCGTACCCTAACATTCCGCACAACTGCATCATTAAAGGAGACGGGGAATTTCTGTCTATTGCAGCAGCATCCATTTTAGCAAAAACGTATCGCGACGATTACATGGAACAAATACACGAAGAATTCCCCATGTACGATTGGAAACAAAACAAGGGTTACCCGACAAAAAAACATCGTCAAGAAATTTTCAATCACGGCGACTGCAAGCACCATCGAAAATCATTTACATTGCTTCCGGCAAACCAACTTTCCCTTTTCGATTAACTCTCAATTCCTAAGTACACAAATCGTTGTTGATTTTTAAACCGTCAATAGAAATAATCGATTTACATTCTTTCTATTTTTGAATAAAGAATAGTACCATGATTAATCGTGTCATTTTAGCACTTATTTTTATTATTAGTTTAGGTTGGATTGGCTATGTCGGAATGGACATTCTGGGTAACAAAAATGATTTCTCCCCTACTGCCTTTTTCGGTGAGGATGATAAGGAGCTACTGATTATCAATCGAGTAAATGAAGTTGACATTAATCAAATGGACGGTTTTAATACGAATCCATTTTCTTTGTTAACTAGCCAATTTACAGAAGAAGAAAATCCAACGATTTACATCAGTAAAAGCTTGCCTCATGCATTGATTGTTTCAAAAAACAAGTGGACAAAAGCATCAATTAAATCACTACTAGAGCCATTTGAAGGAAGTTTAGAATTAACCTCAAACGAATTTTCAAAAGGTGACATCAAGGGAAGGTATTCAAAAAACAACCTATACATTACGCAAGCAGATTTGGTGAAAACAAACGAAACAGAGCCGTTCAAGTTTGACAAAAAAGCAAGTGCATCAATTGTACTTTTTAAAGCGAATTCTAAAGTAGAATCAATCACTGATATCTACTTCACCTCAGGAGAAAAAACAAATTTCATCACCTACAATGAGGCGATTGAACAGGGAAATCAAATAAAGGATGAAATCATATTTGGTCGAATTATCTCATCAAAAATTGACAACTATCATTTCACTGAGCGAGATTATAGTGCTACTATCGATCCAGTCGTAAAAGATGGAGCGATGAGTAAATGGATGTTAAATGGCTTCGTGACGCTAACTCTCAATGGAAAAAAAGCATTGATTTCGGATTACATTTTGGGTCAAGATCCAATTCTCATTCTGAACGACATTAATCAAACTGTTGATGCAACTTCATTTACAAATCCCTTAACATCCGACTTTCCATCGAAAGGCAAAAAGTACTTTGCAAAATACCTAGATGATTTAGTTGTGTTTTCTGAAGATGAGACTACCTGTGATGCATTAATTGCAGATTTTAAATTAGGAAATATAATTGCACTGAACCAAAATGCCTTAATGCGAATTTATGGGAGTTTACCTAAGTCGGTATCTGAAAGATCGATTTCTGGTGATAAGCGATTTACTAAAGCTGTTTACCGAGGTAAAATTCTTCAAACACTTTATGGTAAAGGCGAAACAGTAATTGCAAAAACCAACCAACAACCATTAACTGTAAATTGTGGGTTCGATATAAAAGACTTTATTTTATCCGACGACGGTAGAAACATATTTGCATTGGGTAAAAAAGGTGAAATGGCGTGTTTTGAAAATGGCAAACTAACCTGGAAAAAACAATTGAATTCAACTGTTAAAAGCAATTTGTCAATTATCGACTTGCATGAAAATGGTGAATCATTTATTCTAGTTAACACAAATACCAATATTTACCTCTTCGATAAATTAGGTAAAGAAGTTTCAGGTTTTCCAATCGAATTAGAAAACAACGCAACGAACGATGTCCATTTCTATCGCTGGAAAGGAAAGAGCTACTTCCTGATTGCAACGGACAACAATCGAATTATGCATTTTGATGCAAAAGGGCGCGAGCTAAATAGCATTAAAACATCAATTCCTATCACACGTCAAATTGACGTTTGGGCGAGTATTAAAACACTTTACGCCGGTTTCTCTGATGGACGTTCTTTTAATATGTATGATTTAGACCACAACAAAAACTACAGAGACTTCAACACAGCCGGCAATGCTATTTCTGTTAAAATCCCAAATGAATTGATCCAATTTTCAATGGATAACGGAGCATTAATAAAATATGATCAAAAAGGGAATGCAACCAAACTTGGAAATTATCCAAATGGTAAAATCCTTAAAAAAGAAGGGGTAGCAAGAAACCCATATTTAGTAATTCAATCCAATAATGAAATTCATTTAATCAATAATCAAGGGATTTCATTCGGCAGCATACGTACTTCGTTCAATGAAATCGAGGACGTATTTATCGATAGCCCCAGTTCGGGAAATAACTTAGTTGCAATCGTAGATGGTATTGAGAATAATGTATATTTGTATAGAACGACTGGCGAAAAGATCAACAATTCAGCCTTTGAGGGACAAACAAAAGCAGTAATTTCCTCGAAGAATGATCAAAAAATTATAACTACAATTGTAGATCAATTTATCGTTCAATATTTTATAAACTAGAATTAAACTATGAAAACAAATCAGATTCTCCTAGCTATTAGCATAGCTATTTTCTCATTTCAATCAAGTGCTCAAAATTACCTTGGAGTTCACGCAAGTAACTTTTCGGGAGTAATGGGAACCGATAATCAACCCGCAAGTTTCGTTGATAGCAGATTTAAAGTAGACATCAATTTAGGTAGTTTTAGTTTTGGAGCTTGGACTAATGCAGGTGCTTTCGACACGAAAGGAATGCCAAAATGGTGGGTAAAGTCTTTTAAAGGGGATGTTGGAGCCGATCCTGCAAATGGAATTGCTGCTGAAGACAATCCTTACAACGATTGGATAAATCCAGATTCAACCTTTACAGATCGTTTTTTAATCCGAAACTATGAAGATTTAGATTCCAAAAAAACGTTTGGAATATACAATAACATTCAAGTGGATGTTTTGAACTTTATGTTTCATATTAAACCAACAATCGCTGTTGGTTTTAAAGCTAAAGTTAGATCGATAACAAACGTTGATAATATTGACCCTAAGCTAGCTCTACTTGCAGAGAATGAATTGGATTATCCAACACTTTGGAATCAACCATTTAATGAAGAATTACTATCTGTAAATCATTTGACATGGGCAGAATATGGTGTGAACTATGCGCAAGTTTTAAAAGCAGATGGAGAACACTTCATGAAAATGGGATTGACGGCAAAGTGGCTTTCAGGTTACGCTGCGGCATATGTAAATACAGACAATTTCATGTATGAACTTCAAAATTCAGATACTTCATTACGATTATCTGGAGATTTTTCATACGGACACTCCAGAGGTTTATTAGACGGTCAAAGCAGCACTGGACTGCCAAAATCGGCTTCTAAATTTGGATTAGGATTAGATTTAGGTTTCGTATACGAATGGCGACCAGATTACAAAGACTACCAATACGATATGGATGGTAAGACGAACATTTGGAGAAGAAGTCAAGAAAAATACACATTGAAAGCTGGTGTCTCCGTTTTGGACATTGGAGGAATGAAATTTGAAAAGGGCGATTTAAGCCGTAACTTCAATATAAATTCATCAAACGCTTTTGACTTGAATACCTTTGACAGAGCGAACAGCATTGCTAGCTTCGATAGCATTATTGATTCACTCATTTTATACGATCCAGCCTGGACTAGTAATGACGACGAAGGTACATTCTTTATGTATACTCCAACGACATTAAGTCTACAATTTGATTACCACATTTGGAAATGGTTCTATGTTAATTTAACTGGAAACGTTAGCTTACAAAGCAAGAAAAAAGAACATCGCGTTCATACTGCAAACCAAATTACATTAACTCCAAGTTTTGACCATTTATGGTTTGGATTACATGTTCCTTTAACATATAGTTCCTATTCTGGATTTAAAGCTGGTATTGGAGCAAGACTGGGGCCTTTGACTGTTGGTTTTTCAGACTTTCAGTCGCTGCTTGCAACCGGAAAAGTTAATGGATCGGCAGTATATGCTGGATTGCGCTTACCAATAAATTACACTGAACCAGAAGATGCTGATGAAGATTTAGTATCTGATAAATTGGACGAATGTCCTTCTGTTAAAGGTGTTTGGGACTTTAGAGGATGTCCTGATACTGACGGTGATGGTATTCAAGACACAAAAGATGATTGTCCATCGGAGGCTGGTTTAGCTGTTTATAACGGTTGTCCTGATAAAGACGGTGATAGCATTCCAGACAAAGATGATGCTTGTCCAGATTTATTTGGAGATATTGCATTCCAAGGATGTCCTGATAGAGATAACGACAGTATTATTGATCCAAAGGACGATTGTCCAGACGTAGCAGGTCTTGCTAAATTCAACGGTTGTCCAGATACGGATGGTGATGGAATTAAAGATGAAGACGATGCTTGTCCAGATGTTGCCGGACCGATTGAAAACAATGGTTGCCCTGATACAGATGGCGATGGATTATTTGACTTTATTGATGACTGTCCTACAGTTGCAGGTCCAAAAGAAAACAACGGTTGCCCTTATCCAGATACAGATGGAGATGGATTATTAGATAAAGATGATAAATGTCCATACATCGCCGGACCAATCAAAAATGATGGTTGTCCTTACCAGGATACTGACAATGACGGTGTATTAGATAAAGATGATAAATGTCCAAATACTCCAGGTCCAGTTGCGAACCAAGGATGTCCAGAGATTGAAAAAGAAGTTCAAGAAATCTTGAAAACTGCATTCGACAACTTAGAGTTTGAAACAGGAAAAGATATCATTAAACAAGAATCTATTCAATCGTTAGGTGAATTAGCTGATGTATTAGTTAAGAAACCAGAGTGGAAATTACAAATAGCAGGTCACACAGATAATGTTGGAAATGACCAGGCAAACTTAATTCTATCGAAAAAACGTGCAGAATCAGTAAAAGCATTTATGGTTTCGAAAGGAATTGATGCAGGTCGATTAACAGCACTTTATTTTGGAGAAACTCAGCCGATTGCTGATAATGGAACTCCAGAAGGACGTCAGAAAAACAGACGTGTGGAAATGACAATTGTATTTGAATAATTTACATTAAAGGGAAGGCAATATGTCTTCCCTTTTTGTTTTTGATTGCCAACCAAATTCACTGAATGCAGAACATTCTTTGCACAGTAAATAGTTATGTTTAATTAAAAAGTACTACTATGAAATTTGTAAAGCAATTTATTATTCTAATTCTAGCTTTGGTGTCAATCGTTTTAGTTGTGGCCTTATTCGTTTCAAATGATTTTAAAGTAACCAGAACAGTTGAAATTGAGCGAGAACGCTCAGATGTGTTTGACTACCTTCGCTACCTGGAAAACCATGAGAACTTTACTGTGTGGAGCCAAATCGATCCTGATATAAAACAAACCTATTCTGGACCTGACGGTAATGTTGGTTCGGTTTATACTTGGGACAGCAAACTTGAAGACGTTGGTTCTGGTGAACAAGAAATCACTGATCTCATTGTTGGTAAAAGCATCGATTATGAATTACGCTTTAATAAGCCATGGGAATCGATCGCAAAAGCGTCTTTTTTATTAAACAAAACTACCGGAACTTCAACCAAAGTAATCTGGTCATTCAATGGAAACATGTCATGGCCATGGAACATTACTTTATTGTTCATGGATATGGATAATGAGCTTGGTCCAGATTTAGAAAAAGGACTTGAAAACCTAAAAAACATCCTAGAAGTTGAAGAGTAATTTTAATCTAAAAATCAAGTAAAAGAATTATTTAGGTTATTTTTATCCTAATGATTGAAATCTCTAAAAAATCGAGAATCCTATTTAGCCTTTTATCAGGTATCCTTATGGCAATATCTTTTCCGTTTTCGGGAAGTTTGACATTTGTCGTTTTTATCTCGTGGGTTCCACTTTTGCTTATTGAAGATTATATCACAACTAAAAGATACCGTTCTCGAAAAGTATTTTTCAACGCATACATTGCATTTTTTACCTACAATATACTCACCACTTGGTGGATTTGGCATGCGAGTGGCGGAGGTGCTGGTTTAGCGATTATACTAAATAGTTTATTGATGGCCATAGCCTTTCAACTTTTTCACTTTACGAAAAAACACATCGGTAAGAAGGAAGGATATATTTCCCTATTTATCTATTGGATTGCATTTGAATATTTTCATTTAAACTGGGAAATGTCATGGACATGGTTAAGCCTTGGTAACACCTTTAGCATTACTCCTTCTTGGGTACAATGGTATTCATATACCGGAGTTTTAGGAGGTTCAATTTGGGTGCTCCTAATAAATCTAGTGGTGTTCAAAGTTTATAAAAATGTCATTTTCAAAAAGGAGACATGGCGAATTCAAACTCCACTGATTTGGTCAGCAGCGTTACTATTTGTTATCCCTTTAAGCATTTCATTAATCACTTATTTCTCATACACTGAAAAAGTGAATCCAATTGAAGTCGTTGCTGTTCAACCAAACATTGATCCGTACAATGAGAAGTTTGTACCTGGAGGTCAAATTACACAACTCCAAAAAATAACTCGATTAGCGAAATCAAAAATCACAAAGTCGACTGACTTAATCGTTGCTCCAGAAACTGCAATTAGTTATGGATTTACTGAAAACAACGTATACGATGAAACGAGCTATCTATTTCTAGCTGATTTTCAAACTAAATCCAATAATATTCCATGGTGCATAGGTGCTTCAACCTGGAAGACCTTTCCAAAGAAACATTCAAGAGCTTCTCAACCGTTAATGAATGGAACTGGATTCTATGAATCGTACAACACAGCAATGGCGCTTAATAAACATAATCAACCTGGGTTCATTCACAAATCGAAACTGGTTCCTGGAGTTGAAGTGATTCCTTTTTCAGATTATCTGCCATTCCTTGAGGATTTATCCATTCAGAATGGAGGAACTTCTGGCACATTAGGAATCGAAGAAGAACCTTTGATTTTTGTCTATGAAAAATTTCAATTGGCCCCCGTCATTTGCTATGAATCCATTTATGGTGAATGGGTAGCTGAACAGTGTCGAAAAGGCGCAAATTTGATTAGCATAATAACCAATGATGGTTGGTGGAAAGATACACCAGGTTACAAACAACATTTAAGTTTTGCAAGCTTAAGAGCAATTGAAAACAGACGTTCAATCGTTCGTTCTGCCAACACTGGAACTAGTTGTTTTGTGAATCAGCGAGGTGATATATTACAGGCAACTAATTGGTGGGAAGAAGATGTTATTCGCGGAACATTGAATTTAAATAATGATCAAACTTTTTACACCCTATATGGTGACGTAATTGGACGAAGCTTCGCATTTGTAGCAGTTTTATTAATCATTTTCACCTTCGTAAAACGATTTAAAACAAAACATCAAACAGCTAAATAAGTTGAGCGAAAAGAACAACATATCTCCGGCTCAACTTATTGACGATCACAGTGATTACTTATTGTCTTTTGCGATGACGAAAGTCAACGACATTGATTTGGCTAAGGATTTTGTTCAGGATACACTTATTTCAGCAATTACCAAGTTGAACACCTTCGAACAAAGAAGCTCCATAAGAACATGGCTAACGAGTATATTGAATCGTAAAATAATAGACTATTGGCGAAAAGCAGAGACAAAATACACAGATCCTGTTTCAAGCTTTTTTCAAAGTGATACAAATAAAACACATTGGCTAACTGAAAAACATTTGGGAGACGAACCAAGCGTAGCTGAGAAAATAGAAAAGGAAGAAACCCTAGCTGAATTAACGGATTGTTTGGACACTTTACCTGGTCAATGGAAAGGAATTATCGCTTCGAAATACCTAGAGGAAAAAGAAAGTGAACAAATTTGTAATGATTTCGACATCACTCCTTCTAATCTTTGGGTAATCATTCATCGCGCTAAATTATTAATGCGGGATTGCCTGCAAACTAAGTGGAAATAATGAAGTACTGTCAAGACATAACAGAAATGATGGAAAGAACAGCTGTTGAGAGAATAAGTTTCTCCGACAAAATTGCGTTACGCTTCCATTTATTCATATGCAAGACGTGCAAGCGATATTACGAAGATTCAAAAGCAATGGATATTCTATTGTCCCGAAGATTTAAGAAAATCGATCAATACTCGTTTACCAAATTGGAGAAAGAAGCTTTAAAAAAGGAATGTAATTCTATTTAAATTTCAGCACACCAAAGCGCTCCTCTCTACCCCAAATGGCATAGATCAATAATTCTCCAGTATTGTAATTGACATTAAACAATTTCGGTATGGCCAACGCTTCGATTTCTGATCGGTCAAATAATGTACTGCGGGATTTATCACCCGTCAAGTAATCAATCGATGCAATGGCAACAACATTTTTTCTCCTACCGAAGTTGGCTGAATAAATCTCTTGGTTGTCAATAAATTTTCCAGCTTCATCGTAATTATCTACGTTGTCATTGAAAATGAAACTGATTTTAGAAGAATCAATAAAGCTCTCATAGCTACTATAAGGCCCGTCGTCATTCGTTGATATTTGATATTTGGCAATTCGCTTCACCCAATCAAATTCCCCTTTTGTATTCAATTTATAGACGATAATATCATTATAATAGTAATAATAAGTGTCGTTTGTCTGTCCTGTTCGAATGTCCGAATTCGACATCAATTGAATATAGTTCTGCTCCATTGTACCGATAACGCTTCCGTCATATAAGGTACGTGCACTTCGCATTTTGTAGTTGTACAATTTTGGATCTTCAGCCCTTCCCTTTTCTTCCAATCGATCTGCTCTCTTCTTCGCTCTGTCTGACCAATTTTCTGTTATAAAGGCATCTGTAAACTTCATGAAGCCCTCCTGCAAAACAATTCCTGATTGATAATCTATTTGTTGATTAAACACACCTGAGGCACCTTGAATGCCTTGATCGCCATACACTCCGGTAATAGTGAAAACTTGCTTTTCATCAGAAGTTATCGTCAATGCTTCAATTCGTCTCCCAGTCAAGTTTAGCGTAAAGTCTTGCAAACCTGTATCTGTAATGTGAAAAATATGAACTGCTTTATAATTCAAATAGTTTTTAAACGGATTTTTGCTCGGAACTTCTGTGAATTCAGACAAGACTAAAAAGTAATCCCCTTGATTAGAAACATAATGAGAATGAATCGTGCACAATTCAGCTTTGTATGGAAGCGGATACTCTCCATCATTAATGAGATTTAGTTCTTGATCGAATATTTTAAACCCATAAACTCCCTTCTCATCGCGCTTTCCTTCCAATTCCCAGACAACGCCAAAGTAATTTTCATCTTCCGACGTGATAATATCGAAATTCCCTTGACCTTTAGAAAAATCTAATTCATACGAAGCTAAAAGGATTGGATTACCGTCAGGTTTTAAATCTTCACCGTAATATTGAATGAAAAAATTATTTTGTCCATCGATTTTATCAGATAAGAAAACTGCTAGCCTGCCATTTACTACTCGAATCCCTTCAAAACTAGCATAACTCTTATTAACTGCTAACTTGATTTTACCTTTGTTCTCTTGAACTAATCCATTGTATTTGGTTACTAGATAACTCCCAGCAATTCTTCCACCTGACCAACTTAACGAATAGAACTCGCCTGAATCACTTGGGATTGTTTGTACTAATCTTCCATTGCTAAGATCGAGTTCACCCCAATCAATATCAAAAGTTGTCTGCCCGAACGAGTTGGCAAATAAGAGGAGGAAAAAAACGGAATTGATAATTTTATTCATACGCTATTTTTCTAACCTCATCAAGAATCAATCCACGGATTATTTAACTAATTGAATCCCTGTATAATTCTGAGGTGTGATGCATTTTAATTCTTCCTTTAATGCATCTGAAATATCTAAAGTATCAACGAACTCGTGCACAGTATATTTTGTTACAGCTTCGTTTTTACGTGTTAAGCCTTTCAATGCTTCATACGGTTTTGGATAACCTTCTCTTCTTAATACGGTTTGAATTGCTTCTGCCACAACCGCCCAATTGTTTTCCAAATCGTTATCAAATGCTTCAGCATTCAATAATAATTTTTCCAATCCTTTAATTGTAGACTTAAAAGCAATAAACGTATGAGCAAGTGGCATTCCGATTGTTCTTAAAACCGTAGAATCTGTTAAATCACGCTGTAAACGTGACAAAGGTAATTTAGCAGAAAGGTGCTCAAACAAAGCATTTGCAATTCCAATGTTTCCTTCTGAATTTTCAAAATCTATTGGATTTACCTTATGCGGCATTGCTGAAGAACCTACTTCACCTTCTTTTAATTTTTGCTTGAAATACTCCATTGAGATATACGTCCACATATCACGGTTCAAATCCATGACGATGGTATTGATACGTTTGAAGCCATCAAACATAGCCGCAAGATTATCGTAATGCTCAATTTGAGTTGTGGTTTGACTTCGTGTCAACCCTAATGTATTATTAACAAAGTTGTTCGCGAAGTCAACCCAATTATTTTCTTTAAATGCTACGAAGTGAGCATTGAAATTTCCTGTTGCTCCACCAAATTTGGCTGAATAAGGAATGGAATACAATTGTGTTTTTTGAATCGTTAAACGCTCCACAAAAACCTGCATTTCTTTCCCTAAACGCGTTGGCGAAGCAGGTTGACCGTGAGTCCTTGCTAACATTGGAATATCTTTCCAATCTTTACTGTACTTAGCGATCAATTCGATCAGCTCATTCAATAAAGGTAAATATTCATTCTCTATTGCATCCTTCAATGACAAAGGAATAGAAGTGTTATTAATATCTTGAGAAGTCAATCCAAAGTGCACAAACTCCAAATATTTTTCTAATCCGAGCGCAGTCATTTTATCCTTTACGAAGTATTCAACTGCTTTTACATCGTGATTGGTTACTTTTTCTGTGTCTTTAATCCATAATGCATCACTTTCAGAAAACGCAGAACAAATCGATCTTAAATCTGCATACTTTTCCTTTGGGAAGTCCGCCAATGGCTTTACTCCAGACTCTACCATTGCAATGAAGTATTCCACTTCAACAATTACTCGATATTTTATTAAACCGAACTCCGAAAAATAAGGTTGTAATTCACTTGTCTTGCTTTGGTATCTTCCATCAATTGGAGAAATGGCTGTTAAACTGCTAAATTTCATTGCGTTATTCCCTTAAAGGTTAAAAATTAGAAAGAGCAAAGATACAAAAGCCTTGGGAATTAACACTTCTGAATTTCTTTGATTAAATTTGGGCATGCAATTTTTTAAAAATTTCATTCTTGGAATCCGTTCTTATTACAAAGCGTTAAAGTTTATCATCGCACATAAATTTTACTGGTATTTGATTATTCCTGCCATTTTAATGCTAATCATCTACTACATTGGATCACTCATAAAGAATAGCTATACCTATCCGAAAGCTGAAAACATGAATGAAATTGTTTGGTATTTGGTTTATTTATTAGCTGAAATTTCCATTGCAATTCTCTTGATGAAATTCGCTAAGTACTTGGTGGTTATCATTCTATCCCCATTGATTTCACACCTGAGTATGAAAACGGAAAAAATATTAACGGGCAATACCTACCCGTTTAGCTTTCGTCAATTGGTTCATGATGTCAAGAGAGCAACACAAATTGTCATCCGCAATCTAATGTGGGAATACTTTTTCTTTCTGATCATTCTCCTGGTTTCCTTTTTAGGCTGGGAAGACCCTAAATCATCGCCAATTTTCTATTTAACTTTTGTAATTGGGTTCTTTTATTACGGATTTGCCTTTCTCGACTACATCAATGAACGAAGACGATTAGATATTGATGAAAGTATCATTTTTGTTAGAAAGCATAGAGGTTTAGCCATAGTTATTGGCGGAGTTTACTCCCTTTTGATTCTTGTTCCGCTTAATGTTGGTGCACTGTTTGATTTTTCCAATTTCTCGAGTGAACCATTTAATACTTTAGGCGTGTTTTTCCTTCATCTACTTTTATGGCTGTGTGCTTCAACCGCTCCGATCATTGCAATCGTGGCTGCAACAATCGCTATGAATGATTTAGTTGATTTAAAATCAAAGCAATACTCACAAAAAAACGAGAATTAAACGCTTAATATTTAAGGATTTTGCCGACATTTGCAATCTATTGCATAACTTTTGCAGTGCATAACCGAAATGACCAAAAATAATTTAAGATGAATCTAATTAAAAAACTTACTCTATTATTCCTTTTTACAATAACCTTTAGTACGGTTTTTGGGGCTGTAAATCCTCCAGACACAACAACTAAATTTATTGATAAAACAGCATCAGTATATTTCCTTGAAGAAGGAAAAGTACTTTATGAAGAAGGGAAAATTAAAGCCGCGTTAGTTAAATTTAGAGAAGCTGGATTAAAAGATCCAGACAGCTGGAAGGCTGCTTATTGGATTGGACAATGCCACTACTACCTAAATAATTATGGTTACGCATTGAAATACGCGCACAAATCATTGGAATTAGGAGGAGATAAAGTAAGTGATGAAATTTATTATCGCATTGCGACTGCAAATCATCGTTTAGGAAATCTTGATTCAGCAATCGTAAATTACCAAAAGACCTTGGCTATTGTTACTAAAGTTAGAGCCAAGGTTTTGAACGTAGAACAGTGCATTCTAGAATGTGAATTCGCCAAAAAAGCATTGGAAGGTGAAGCTAAATACACCCGTACGCGTCTAGAAGGAGATATTAATTCTGGATATGATGATTATAGTATTGTTCCTCTTAATGATGGTAAAACTGCCTACTTTACTTCTAGAAGAAGCAATACAACCGGTGGTGGAATGAATCCAGACGATCAAACCTTTTTTGAGGATGTTTACATGACCACATGGAATCCAACAACAAAAGAATGGGGAGGAATCACGAATTATTTAGGTAAATTAAACTCAGATGGTTTTGACGCATTGAATTATGTATCGCCTGATACACTTTACGGTGTAATGACATTGAACTCTACAGAGACTGAGAGTAAGAAAACAACTAAAGGATCTGATATTTGTGAAATCAAACGAAACACAAAAGGAACATGGAATACGCCTAGCATCATTAAAAATAAAACAATCAACACTTCGTATTTCGAAGGTGCAGCAACATTAACGGCTGATGGAAATACAATGTATTTTGTATCAGATAGAAAAGGAGAAAAAAGTTCAACTGATATTTATGTAGTTGAAAAAAACGGTAAAAGTTGGGGAACTGCAAAACCATTGCCAATGACAATAAACACAGTTGGTAGAGAAACTACGCCATTTATAACACCAGATGGTCGTTATTTATTTTTCAGCTCAGAAGGTCACTTGGGAATGGGTGGTTTAGATGTTTTCGTAGTTGAGAATCAAGGAGGAGTATGGGGGACACCAATCAACCTTGGAAGCGAAATAAATACTGTAAACAATGATACGCACTTCGTTTATTCTGAACTATTGAAAAAAGCATACGTTTCAGGATTTGAATTAATTGGAGATAAATCAAGTATTGATATCTATGAAATTGATATGACGAATTTTGTAATGCCAAAATAGGATTCAAGACTTCAAGGCGCAAGACCCGAAGACTTGATTCATCTGGTCATTTACGATTTAAAGAAAATGAAAGAGGCAATGAAAGTTGTCTCTTTTTTTGTTGCCTACTCGACTCAACTTTTTGCTTTTACAGTTCATTACAAATCATTATGTTTACTTTTACAAAATGCAACGGTACTTCATCGAATTAGCTTACAATGGAAAGGACTTTTACGGCTGGCAAGTTCAACCGAATGAGATCTCTGTTCAGGAAGTGATAGAGCAAGCCTTATTCCGTTTGCATTCAAATACCGGTTACAAAGTTTTAGGCTGTGGCAGAACAGACACAGGCGTTCATGCGCATCACTTTGTTCTCCATGTTGATTTACCCATAATTGAAGATTATTCTCAATTTTTGTTCAAAATGAACAGCATGCTCCCTGATTCTGTCGCGCTACAATATATCTACGAAGTCGACGCAGACAAACATGCGCGATTTGACGCAATTGCACGCACTTACCACTATTTTATTCATTGGGAAAAAGATCCATTTCTAAATGATAGAAGCTGGGAAGTACGTCATGCTCCAAATTTTGATGCAATGAATGAGGCAGCAAAACACCTCATCGGAAAACAAGACTTTACTTCACTTTCAAAAATACACACAGACGTTAAAACAAATATTTGTGATGTCCGCACCGCTGAATGGACAAAAACAAGCGACACAACTGCGTATTTTGAAATTACTGCCGACCGGTTTTTAAGAAATATGGTACGTGCAACCGTTGGAACATTGATGGATGTTGGACAAGGAAAACTGAACGTGGATGACGTGAAAATAATCCTCGAGGCAAAAGACAGACAAGCCGCTTCTACTTCGGTTCCAGCACATGGTTTATTTCTGTGGAAGGTGGAGTATTGATGTGAAAAATAAACCTTCACAAAAAGAATGTTTCGTGCTTGTTAGCCGCCCAAATTGGTTGTATAATAACCACAAAAATGTATATTAGTGGTGCATATAAACAAGTAAGCAAACATTAAAAAGGAAAGATGAAAAAATTAATTTATTTAACATTAGTAATAGCAACTCTTAATAGTTGTTCTAAGGAAGAAAGTCCTGATATAACAGAACCTGAGGTAACAGTTACTGATGCAGATGGTAATATTTACAATACAATTACAGTTGGCAATCAAGTTTGGATGGCTGAAAATTTAAAGACCACCTCATATAATGATGGGACACCTATCATTCAATACCAACATCAAGTTGACGTTTGGCATGATAACGTCACTCAAAATGGCTATTATCAATGGGCCGATAATGAGTTTGATACATTACCATTTGATTATTATGGTGTAATGTATAATCATTTTGCCATAGAATCTGGAATGCTAGCACCTGAAGGTTGGCGAATTCCAACAATTCAGGATTTTATGGAATTAGAAAACTATCTATCCAATAATGGTCAAGCTGGAACTGAAGCTACAGCGCTTAAAAGTACAACAGGATGGGTAGCTAATTATAATGGAACAGATAATATTGGGTTTACTGGTCTGCCCAATGGTTATGTTGCCTCGAACGGTAGTTATTTTCAGGCACAAATATGCGTTTGGGCTACAAGTGCAGTAAATAGCCAGACTCAAAAAAGAACTGTCGTTAGTCTTTTTGATGAACCAACTATACTTTTTCCAGCCCATGCTATAGAGCTTGGATCAGGTATTAGATGCATAAAAGAATAACGTTTGCTAACAATGTATATAAAAAATAGGCGAAATAGCAGTAAAATCAAGGGTTTTGGCTCGTCTCAAGCTTTGTGCTTAACCGAAAGTTTCTTGCTTCGTAATCGCCTACTTTTCATATACTAACCGTTAGGGCTAACTTCAAATCAAGGTAGTCTATTCTGTAAAATTGTTTTATATTTGATAGTATCAAATGATAGTATCAAGAAATGAATCCTCCATATAAAATCACAACAGAAATTTTACAACTTATAACTTCTATTTCAGAAAAAATAGGTCAAATCAATGCAAAATTTCTAGACAAACCATCACCGAAACTTAGAAAAGAAAATCGCATAAAAACAATTCATTCATCATTAAGTATTGAAGGCAATACGCTCACAGAAGAACAAATCACTGCATTAATCGAAAACAAACGAATTATCGGGCCTGAGAAAGATGTAAATGAAGTGCTAAACGCAATCAGAGTGTATGACCAACTCAACTCATTTAATCCTAACTCCGTCAAATCATTTTTGGGTGCCCATGAAATTCTTATGACTGGATTGGTTGCTGATCATGGCAAATTTCGTAAGAAAGGTGTTGGTATTATGGCGGGAGATAAACTGGCGCATATGGCGCCACCGGCTGAGAATGTTCCACACTTAATGAATGATTTATTTCGTTATCTAAAGACTTCAAATGAAATTACTCTTATTAAAAGTTGTGTTTTTCATTATGAAATGGAATTCATCCATCCCTTTTTAGATGGAAATGGGAGAATGGGCCGATTGTGGCAGACACTCATACTCATGAATGAATACCCGGTCTTTGAATTTATTCCATTTGAAAATATAATTCATAAAACTCAAGAAGAATATTACCAAGCACTTTCGAAGAGTGATAAGGCTGGAAACTCAACACGTTTCATTGAATACATGCTCAATGTGATCAATGATTCATTGTATAATATGCTAAATTTCAAAAGTCAAATTATGAGCTCAGAAGATCGATTGAACTATTTTTCTGAAATATGTGAATCCAAGTTTAGTAGGAAAGACTATATAAAGGTTTTTAAAACCATTTCTACCGCAACAGCTAGTCGTGATTTGAAAATGGGCGTTGAAATAGGTCTTTTTGAGAAAGAAGGAGATAAAACAAATACCATTTACAGAACAATAAAATAGCCATAACACTAGTAACCGTTGCACAACCTCCCAAATAGATAAAAAAACTTTATTTAATCCGTTTTA
>OCVQ010001381.1_pt1 | contig 18696 bp, 27 predicted proteins | sample 1539061 | NCBI WGS metagenome assembly OCVQ01 (sample SAMEA3355526, study PRJEB22509) | marine metagenome | biome: marine; feature: river plume; material: water | place: USA | collected 2010-08-08 | depth 0.5 m | reverse complement strand
CACTATAAGTGGTTTTTTTGTTTTTGGTTTTTTCATCAACACCATCAACATCATCAACAGGTTGTTCATCAATAGGTTTTTCATCAACCGTGACCTTCTCATGTACAATCTGCTCCCTCTTAGTTTTCTTTCCGATATTAACAAAGAACTCAATACCGGTTAATGTTCCTTGTGCAATTAAGTGATTTAATGCACTAACAACTGAATTAACCTTTGTGTCACATTGATGCATAACTGAACAACTAGAGTATCTATAACCATCCCCAATTGTGAGTATAGTTTTAAATACATTAGATGTTTTTTCTGTAACTGATCGTACTTTGATAGTATGTATACCAAATGAAGCAATATCATTAGCAACTAGTTTTTTAGCTAATGTAATTACTTCTGGGTTGATCTCTTCATTATTTTTCATTATAATTTAATTTGTTCATATACTTCACGAGAGATACCCATTTCAGCTAACTGGTACTCATATGCATTAAACATATTATCCAATCGTTCTTGACCATGTGGGTGAGTAGTTGCAATACTTTTACTGCCTTTTCCCATCCAAGTAAATAGAAGATTAGACATAAATGAACCTAGATATACATAATCCTTAAATAGAGTAGTATTGACGACAGAACATGCAAATAAATCAGCTTGTCTTTCGTTATTTCTACTTACCTCTAAGCTCTTGTGTTCATCATATAAATGACCAAGACAGATATGTCCTAATTCGTGACCTAGTACCTCTAAAACGGCACCAGAAGCATATGATGCTGTGCTAGTAACTATTTTACTAAATTGCTCTTCACCTAATTCCATTTTCATATCTAAAATGTATTCTACATAGTCATTTTGTATGAATTTATAATCACTCTTAGTGATGATTCGTGTAAGTTTGTTTAAGTGTTTCTTAAGGTCATCGATATCACGAGTATCAATGTAATTAGCAAATGCGACACTACACGCCTGCATACATGAACAAAGACCTTTATACATCTGAATACCATATTTATCGGATCCTTCATTTAATCTAGTAGCATATGCATTGATTGTAGGATCTTCACTATATCTTAATTGAGTAGCGTTAACAATATTCATATAATGAGTATTGTTTTTTACATATGACGAGTTTTTTACCATTTCGTATAGTAATTCAATAGTTTCTTTGTCAATGTTATATATCTGCATTATTACCTTAGGTGTTATTTATTATTTACAATATAGATTTATAATTTAGTCAATTAGGTAATATCTGTCAACTACTTAACTTCCATTAATCTATCAATTTCAATTGATTCAATTTTATTGATTTCTGTTGTGATATTATGTATGATTTGATTAAACTTGGTAGAGTCTTTATATAGCAATGAAGTAGAATCAGCAGAGATTGAATCCATAAAGTCTAATAAATAATCTCTACGCATTAAATTAAAGTTAATTAACATAGGTTCGTATGTATTTCTAACTCGCTGAGCATATGTCTCGTATGTGTCAGTTTTCATGGAATGTATAGATGAAATAATATATAAAAATTCAGATTGTGTATCAATATTCAATAAATTTTTATAATTAATATTATTACGAGCGATTAATTCAAGAAATTGAACAGTCTCCATATACACAGTCTCAGAGAATTTGAATTTATCAAAAATAACTTTACTCATATTCATATTAGTTGTGATGCATTGTTTCCATGACATATCAACTTCATGATCACTCAACAATAACCAAATAGCAAGTTCCATCGATCCTGTATTGTATTCTGGATTATGTTCTGTATAGTATTCACGAATGTTAGTAATTAACATATCAGTATATTCGTGATTGAATATATTATCATTACTGCGACACTTCATATCAACGTTACTGAACAATGAAATCATATCATCATATTCAAATGACTCGTCACTGAGTTTTTTGATTTTATTAACTGTGATTACCCAGTTATCTCTAATTTGTGCATGTGAATGTTCCATGATAATGCCCTTTCGCTTATAAATAATATAACATAAGTGAAAGGACTTGTCAATTAATTATATGAGTTAATTTCTTTTAGTAGGATTATTTGGTTTTCAATCAGATTTTTTTCATGTAATTTATTATTTAAAATAGTTAGACTTTTGTACCGATCACTCTCAATACTATCAAGTACTTGTTTTTTATTTACTATTTTATATCCATCCCTTGGTAATCTACCATTGGTTTTACAGAAATCAAGTAGATTAAATACTATATCCCATGTTGATTGGAAGCTTTTGTATTTATTAATATTGAATAATAAAACAAACTCTTCAGTAGTTAGAATATTCAATGCGTTCATCTTGATATTAGCACTATTTAGTCTACCAGATAGAGTACTTTCATGTTTATTACTACTGCCTCTAGTTGGTGTTCTGTTATTTTTAATACAGAATTTATAAATTTCTTCTAACTTTTCCAATTGCGTCATTTTGTGATGAATTGATTTAAATCTAAACTTAATTGCATTGATTGATTCAATTTCTTCGTTAGTAGCCGTACCTTTTTTAGCACTAATATACAGGTTGAATAGCCATTTACCAAGACTAGACTCAATTTTATCAATAGACTCGGCATCTGGTTTTTTTCCTGTTTTATTAATGAATTCATTAATTTCGAATAATCTGATTTTTCTTGTATATGATCTAATATCACAACCTAGTTTAAATAATTCATCATATTTAGTGACTTCCCATTGATTGAGTCGTTGTTTGTTATTTATTGATTTTTTATTATTTTTTACTTCTTGACCCCAATTAACCCAGAATTGACCCAACTTACGCTCGTCATCAGTAACAATTGACGGTGTATGTAATTTAAAATTATTATTACGCTTGTTTTTCTTATTTCTAGGATAGTACCCATTATTAAGAATAAATTCCTCTATATGCAAAATATTATTGAATTTAGTAATAGTTAGTCCGTGTGTATTATTTGACATAGTATATCTCCTTGTAATTAAAATAACAACAATGTATTACATTGTCAATTAATAGTAGTTATGTTTTTGTGTTTGTTGATCCAATCGACAGTAATCATAGGTAGCTCGTCACCATTTAGATCGAATTGAATTATCATACCAGCTCTAACATTATCAAAATACTTAAGGTCATTAGCAAGTATACCAATATTATTTTTAATAAAACACTTAGGATCATTATATCGATTAAGTGTTTTTTCGTTAATTAATACATGACACGTTTCTATACCATTGATTGCGTTGAATCCGGTTTCGTTATCAATATTGAAACCAACCATAATATAATTATAGTCTGGGTAATCATCAGGATCATATGATGTCACTAAGTAAAACCTATTCATTTCAAATAACTAACATGTATATGGTTACCTTCAAATAAAACCCTGAACTTATTAGAATCTAGTGATGCTTTAAGTTTTCTATATATATTTTTGGAATCTTCCATTGATATTTTTCTATCAGTGATCGTTCTTATGTCAATTGCTTTATTAATATAGTGAAGTGAATTGTGTATATGTTCAGAATCGTTACCACTAGTAATAGTTGGAATAAAATCATTACCCTCAACCTCTCGATATGCTGATATAATAGTAGGTAATGCGTTCAATATATTTGTATCTAGGTTACTAACGTTAGCATTGTTCTTAATATTAATGTGATTCGCTGCCACTAACTCAGTTAATTCAACTGATAGATTCTGATCGATTTCAACTATCTTTCTGATTATATTATGTGTATCAACCTTTTCAATTGCATTGTTATAAATTGTTCCACAGGTGGTTAACATAATTGTACATATTATTAATGATGTAATTTTTTTATTTTTAACTGCCATAATTATTCCATAAGTCCAAAATAGTAATGGGGCTATAAGTATAGAACCAAATACTAATGTAGTTATTAAGTCACTCATTTTAAATCTCCCATAATGTAGTTTTTTATTTAATCTGCCAATATCGTACTATTAATATAACAATTAAATAATGTGCTGTCAATTTAAATGATATAGTAAATTACTTTAATTTTATGGTTGATGATTGGTGATATTGTTGTTATATTGTTAGTATAAATTTAACACCATTAAAGTGAGTTAATATGAAAGCCGTAAAAGATATCGCAGATTATTTTGAATATAGTGATTTAGTTGAAGTAGTTAAAGGATGGGGTGAATATTATGAAAAGGGTGAACCAGTAGTATCTGATCATGTTTATGATACTGAATACCTTCGCATTAAAAGATATGAATTAGTCAATGTTGAAGAAGTATCCAATGTGTTATTTAATTCTCCGACACAAATGACGGCTTCTGGTACTACTGAGGGATTCAAAAAAATAGATCATGTAATTCCAATGATTTCTATTGCTAACTCGATGGGTACTGAAGAGATGCTTGATTGGGCTAAAGGCAAACTTGGTGATGATATTTATTCACTTATTCTAGAATACAAATTAGATGGACTTGCATTATCATTAAAATATAACGAATCTGGTTTATTATTAGATGCAATTACTCGTGGTCAAAATGGTGTTGGTGACTCAGTTATAAATAACGCATATCAAATTGAAAACATTCCACAATCATTACCAGTTGGTGATATTGAAATCCGTGGTGAAGTTGTTTGGTTAATTGATGATTTCAATGCATATAATGACGAGCTAATCGCAGATGATAAGAAGCCGTTATCTAATCCACGAAATGGTGCAGCTGGTACAATGAAACAGAAGAACCCACTGGAAGTCAAGCATCGAAAATTAACATTTATCGCATACTCAATTGCAGATGGTAGCGAAAACCAACAACATCACGAAGACTTAGATGTATTAACTGAATATGGATTCACCACATCTGAATATAAAAAATATGATTTAACATCTAAAGAAACATCAAAGCCAAATGACATCATTGGTGAGATTAGATCAGGGGCTAAAGTATTTGAAGAATCACGAGCGAAACTACCATATCTAACAGATGGTCTAGTATTGAAAGTAGATGATAAGGGTGAGTATGATCGCCTTGGTGGAACGTCTAAAACTCCACATTACTTAACTGCACTTAAATTCCCACCAGAAGAAAAAGTAACTAAGTTGATTGACATTGAATACTCATACGGTAAATCAGGTGCAGTGACTCCAGTTGCCATAGTTGAAACAGTTAACCTTGCACTAACTAATGTTAATCGTGCATCACTACACAATTGGGATATGGTTGAATATCTTGGTCTATATAAAGGATGTAACATTATTATGCGTAAAGCCGGTGAGATCATTCCACAAGTAGTTGGTATTGATGGTTCAGATAGAACTATTGATACATATGAAAAACTATTATCAACCCAAGGTAGAAAAGCAGTTACTGAATGTGAACAATCACAATCAGAAGATAAATATATTCGTCCGGTTAATTGCAAACATTGTGATTCAGTATTAGAACAATCAACTAACCGAGATGGTGAAGAGCTAGTGGCTTGGATATGTCCAAACTCTGGGTGTTCAGTAAAACAACACGGACGTATTGTTCACTTTGTTTCCAATAACTCAATGAACATTATGAATGTAGGTGAGTCACTTATTGAAGCGTTGTTATCAAAAGGGTTAATCAAGAATGTGGCTGACTTATATAAGTTAACAGTTGAGGATGTGTTAACACTTGATTCATTCAAACTAAAAAGTGCAGAAAAAGCCATTAGTGCAATCAATGACTCTCGTAATGGTCACTTGAATCAATTACTAAGTGGTTTAGGTATCACTAACTTAGGACGAACAGCATCTACTATTCTTGCAGAGAAATACAACACAATTAGCGATATCGTGAGTGCATCTGTGAGTGACTTACAAGTAATTGAAGGCATTGGTGACTCATTAGCTAATAACATCACTGAGTACTTCGCTAGTGAGTCTACTCGTGATGTATGGGGATACTTCATTGATAACAACATCGCAATCAATGCTAAGAAAAGCATTGTGGTAAGTGATAAACTTAAAGGTAAGAATATCATTATGACCGGTAAGTCTGATTCAATATCTAGAGTAGAGTTCAAGAAGAGTGCCGCCGAAAATGGTGCAAACATTATCTCAAGTATCAGTAAGAAAGTTGACTATGTTATACTTGGTGAAGATGGGGTAGGACCAAGTAAAATGAAAAAAATTATGGAACTTCAATCACAAGGACATTCATTACAAACATTATCTGCGTTGGATTATCTTGATATGATTAAATAGTATGTGTAATTAGATATTAATATATTAAAAGTTCACATATGTGAACTTTTTTTGTTTAAATATTGACAATTGTTTAAGTAAAAACAACATTAGTACTATTAAGAAGTCTAATAAATAAGTAAATGACTATCCACGGTATTAAAATATATGTTGAGAGGAGTAACACCCGAAGAATTCATTAATAAGAATCCATTTCCAGCAAATGGAACTGAGTTAAATATGGAATTAGTGAAGCAATATAAGCATCCAAATGCTACAGCGAAACATAAAGAACAAATAGTTGAACAATTACTTAAGATCAATGCCAGGTTGATATATATAGTGTATGACCAACATGGATATGGTGAAAGCTTAACTACTGTTATGTCATTTGTATATGAAGGCATTAGAAAAGCAGTTAATGATTTTGATCCGTCAATTGGTATGCCTTTCTATCATTTTGTAATCCAAAAATGTAGAGGAATTTTACAAAATAACTATAACTATACAAACAAGTTAATACATATACCAGTAATGAAAAAGAATGAAGTTGAACATGACTTCAGTGACATCAACGATTATTTAGAACACGAGAGTATGAAATTTATGGAATCAAGTAACCCACATAACCCACTATTAGATGAATTAAGAATGTTATTGGTAGAATACCAATCACAGGATTTACCACAATCAACAATTGATGATTTTTATGTACTAAAACTATACTTAGAAGACAATACATTAAAAGACATATCAGAAAAACTAAATATATCCACTAATAGAGTTAAGAAGATGAAAGATAGTGCAACTGATCGACTTCGTAAGTTTCACCTTAGATGGTTAAGGAGAAACTAACATGATTCATGAATTCCCGATATTTGACATTGATAAACCAAGTAGAACAGGTAAAGTATATTCTAAGAAGCTACTAACTAAGTTACGCAAGGATGTTAAAGCTAAATTTAATAGCAACAAACCATATTATGCTACAATCACTGATTTGTCTAAGTATGATATGGGTGATGTACCAATTGGTGATATAATTGGTCCAATAACTAATGCTAAATTAAGTAAAGGTGAGTTTGTTATTGAGATTACTATTGACGGTAAATTCCAAATGGGTACACCATTTGAGAATATGATATTGGATCTAAATGAGTTGGAATATGGATTTTCACCAGTAGGAGTCGGTACTTTTGACCAAAATAATAACATAAATAATGATTATACTTTCATAATGGCAAATTTTATTCGTAAATACCCTTTACAAAACATAAAGTAATTAATAATTTATTAGTATCATAATTATAAAGGAACATAAAATGGGTATACGGAATAATAATTCATCAAGTACAATTGAAGTAATGGTAAATGCAATTAAACGTGCAGGTAGACCACTTACAAGTAAAGAAATATTTAATTCATTGACTGCCGTTAATAAAGTTAAATATAAATTACCATCAGTTTTATCAAAACGAGCACAACAACACATTAATAAAACAAGTGAGGATACTTTACAGCTTACACTAGAAAGTAACACTGATTCAAATATAACAGTTCATACTAAGATTACATTATACAATGGAAATAATTTACAACGTACATCTGAATTAAAAAAACCTAAATCTAAAAGTGGATACGATTCAAAATCAACTACTACTACTAAATTAAATAAAATAAAATCTAATGATGTGAATAATAAACATATAGTAAGTGAATCTAGTTATGCACGATATATTATTCATCAAATGCATATAGTTAAAAACTACTTAAATGGAGTAGATGAACTAAATGATATTCAACAACATAAATTAGAGATGGTAGAACGTGACATTGAGGTATATAATACATTATGTGGTTCAGTTGAAATTAGTATACCTAATTGTTGGGCTACTGACTATGGTACACAATACCAACATGATGTACAACAATATAAAGAATTAAATAATATCTTTTCAGATATGTAGGAAACAATGCAAAACGATAGACATAAACAAAACGGCAATCAAATCAGGATATTAACTAATAAACAAATTCGGTTTCCACAAGTTAGATTACTAGGTGAAGACAGAGAAGAAATTGGGATAATTTCAAGTACAGATGCATATAAACAGGCACTAGATGAAGGCTTAGACCTAATATTATTATCTGAAGATGCTAAACCACCAGTATGTTTCTTAGGTTCATATAATAAATATTTATATACACTGCAAAAAAAAGAAAAAGAACTGAAAAAAAGTTCAAAGCAAAATGCTTTGAAAGAAGTACAAGTTAAACCGAATTGTGGTGATGGTGATTTTAACCGAAAAGTTAATGATGCTCGGAAGTTCATTGATAAAGGATCTAAAGTCAAACTAGTCATTGATTTCCGCGGACTAGGTAGACAGATGCATAAAGTTAATGAAATAGCCAATAATGTATTGACTAACTTCATTAAGGATATTGAAAACTGCAAAAAAGACTCTGATCTAACTATTAGTGGAAGACGAGCAACTATTGTATTAGCTCCTAATAATTAAAAACCAATCCTAGAGTTCATAGAAAATGGTTGACTACCAATTCCTGGACTAGTAGAATAATGATACTTAGGTGTCAATAGACCATAATTTGTGTGATCTGTTGGCACTTTTGCTTTTTTTACTAACTTAGTAATGCTATCACGAGTTTTCTTGCTAATATCTAATGTTGGAAATTTATACTTAGTATCGTCATCACGAGTTTCTTGTGCATAGCTACGATGTGACTTAGTACCACCCATTATATTATCAGAGTTTGGTTGGTCTGGACCACCACCTGATCCACTGCTTGTCTTGATTATAGAGTCACCCAGTGGTCTATTCTGTATAGATGACGCATTGATAGGGTTAGTAGCGAAATACCCTTCTAAGATAGCTTCTAGAAGGTCAGTTTTGATATCAAGTTTATCAACAAATTCTATGAACTTAGTTTGAGTTTGATGCATTTTCCATTTCTTCCATTGCATCAGCAATCTCTTTTTTAGAATCTATTTCAGCTACATCATCTTGAATATCTTCTTTGATGTCGGCGGATGTTATTTTTTTACCACTCTCGTCAGTGAAAATAGAATCGTCACCTTCGTGAATAGCCATAAATGCTGGTTTAATTACTGATTCAAGTAAATCAGAGTTAGTTTCTGTTTTAAGTTGGTCTAAAAAATTTAAAAAATTCATCATATGCTCCTATTAGTTATCACTAGTTTATATGTTGACGTATCACTTTACATTAACTAATATTAGATTATCTAAAACTAAGGAAATATTATGTCTGAAGTAAAACAAGACTTAAAATATACCAAAGACCATGAATGGATTAGCATTGATGGTGATATTGGTGTAATTGGTATCACTGACCATGCACAATCAGAACTAGGTGACATTGTATTTATTGAACTACCTGAAGTATGTGATGAATTCACTGAAGATGATTCAATGGGAACTATCGAAGCTGTAAAGACAGTTGCTGATATATATTCACCATTTGATTGTGTAGTAACAGAAATAAACACAGAATTAGAAGACAATGCCGATAATGTAAATACATCGCCATATGAAGATGGTTGGATTATGAAAGTAAAGATACTAAATGAATCAACCCTATTAACATCAGAAGAGTATAGTGAGTTAATTAAATAAATGGCGACTACATATAATAAAAAAGAAAAAGCACAGAACAAAATAGACACAATTGAAGGATTGCAACTTGCCAATATTAAATGGCGAGAACGCAACAATGGTTCAATGTTTTCAATTCGTGAACAAGGTAAACCACCAATTGACTTATACCCTACAACACTTAAGTGGAAAAAATCTGGTGGTGTTGCTATTGAAGGTGATATAAAAGATTTTGTTAAATGGTATGAATTGCAATCAATTGATGAAACACCAAAAAATAAACGAAAGATTATAGTTAAGCGAGAATCTGTTGAATCAGATAAAGAACATAAAGGTCTAGTTAAAGATGATTTAAATGAAGAACAATTACAATCATTCAATGATATATTGGATTTCATTAATACATCACCTGATCAAGAGTATGTACTAAATGGTGCAGCTGGTTGTGGTAAGACATCAACACTTAAAGTAATTCTAGATTACATTGGTGATACATTAGAAGTATACTGTACTGCACCAACTAACCAAGCAGTTAAAGTAATCGCAAGTGCAACAGGTCGTAATTATACTAAGACTATATTTGGTCTACTTGGTTTACGACTAGTGCAACATGATGACACTGGACCACACTTATCACCGGAGGGTGAGTCAAAGTTGGGTGACTATAATTTACTAGTGATTGACGAGTGCTCAATGATATCACGAGAACTATATACATTGATATCTAACGAAGTAAGAAAGCACTCACACGTTAAAATATTATTTGTTGGTGATAATGCACAATTACCACCGGTTGAAGATGAAGGAATTGAATCCCCTACATTCTCTGTAACTAATAGTTCATTATTAACTACGGTTATGCGTACAGCAGAAGGTAATCCAATTCTTGAGAATGTAACATTAGTTAGATCCAATGTAGTTGCAATGCAAGATATTGTGAACCCATTTGTGAATCAATTTGATGAGTTCAAAGTTACGCCACAACTTAATTATCAATTAAAATCAGTTGAGAAACCACTAGATAAAACAACTCGTTTAAGTGATGATGGTAAAGTAGGTATTGTATACCATAATCGTAATGAATTTAATGATATGATGGATAATTGTTTAGATGAATTCGCATCAGAAGATTATGAAGACGATAAGAATCACGTTCGTATGTTGGCTTACACTAATAAGACAGTAAACTACTTGAATAAATTAGTTAGGTCGAGAATATTCTGTGAACATGATGAAATATCTGAATATATGAAAGGTGAAGAGATTATTCTTAGTTCACCTGTAACTGAAACAGATAAAGGTGGGAATGAACAAATCGTTTATACTAATGGTGAACGACTAGTTGTAGAACAAGCTAATGAACGAGTATATCTGGATAGAGCAAGTGGTTATAGCTTCTCATATTGGGATTTATTAGTTGATAACTATGAAGCGATCCCTTCATTAAGAGAAAAGCGATATATTAAAGTAGTTGCTAAGGATTCTCCAACTCCTAATGAACTAATAAGTCATGAAATACATAATCCACAATATAAAATAGCGAACTATGAGCGATTTTCGGCAACAATGTTTTCAATTATGTGTTCTGATTTAGCTCGTAAAGCAAAGGTCAAAGCAACTCGTGGTGGGTATTATAAGAAATTAGCTTGGCAAGAGTTCTTTGATTTCAAAAAACAATATGTCAATGTAAGCTATGCGTATGCTACAACTATCCATCGATCACAGGGTTCCACATTTACCAATACATATGTGATTGGAGATGATTTGGACAAGCTACATTGGGATCAATTACAATTAAATAAGCTAAGATATGTTGGTATGTCAAGGTCAAGTAAGAAATTACATGTATTAAGTAGTTAAAAAGAGAGCATTAAGCTCTCTTTTTGTATAAACTATAGAAAATCACAGGGAATATAAAAAATGTCAGGTAATAATTTAACATATCACGAAAAATTAGCAATGGGTCTTTGGAGATCATATAAAGCAATGATAAACAAAAACGAAGATGCTGCTAATGATATGAAGAATCTCATACCAATTGGTAATGAGTTAACTGGCTTGACATATAATGATATAGTGAAATTACCAGATGAAGAATTATTGAATATCAGTGATAAATATAAGGAAATTAGAGAAAAATATACACCAACTAAATCCAAGATAAAACGAGAACTAACTAAAATTGTTATTGGTGGAGTTGAACATAATCTAAATAAGTCTCAACTAAAAGCATTAGATAAGCAATACGATGACCAAGCAAAAGAATTAGATGAATTAGACAAAGAAGACAATAAGTTAATGACTCAGTATGAAGACGATTGGGACTATTTATCTGATGACCTAAAAGAAAGCTTAGTTAATTTTGGTTGTTTTGATCAATATGGTAATTTACTTGAATCATTTAGTTTAGTAGAGTCAATCGATTTCCGTGAAACTGATAGTAAAGTTAAATACCTAAGTTCAATTGATGTTAATTTTGAAGACATTGATTATTTAGGAAGTGGTGACTTTGGTACTGCTTACTCAATTGGAGATGGGAAAGTATTAAAAATAACATCATCAAAAACAGAATTTGCAATTGCACAAGAACTAATGAAGAATAACTATTCATCATTCGCTAAAGTATATGATACTCAGTTAATTGATGGTGATATGATTATCGTACTTGAAGAGTTGGATGTATATGGTGATGTAGAAGATCTGTGGTATCAAATGAGTGAGATACTTGACTCACAGGGTTTACCGGCGGTCTATGTTGGTAATTTAGACCTAGACGAGTGGAGAGAGCAAGGCAATGAAGTATCTGATGAACTTGAATCATTCATAAGTGATGTGTATGGTATGTCAGTTGATTACAGAAACTTAGGGATCGAAGCAGCCGACCTAAGACCAGAAAATATTGGAATGGCTTCAGATGGTACATATAAAGCATTTGACATAGAAGATAAGAGTGGTCGATATACTTCAATGGTTGAATCAATTGATATGAAAAATACTCAACTATATAACGGATCAGTCGATGTACAATCAACTAAATGGTATCATCATTCAAATATACCAAATATAAAAGAATTGAAAGCAAGTGTTGAGGGGTATTTAGGTAAAGGTATATATCTTACCAATAGTGAATTTTAACATCAGCATGGTAAGTATACATATGAAGTTACGGTTAATGTAACTAACCCAATAATATATGATGAAAATAATATGAATGCTTCTATTGAAAAATATGATAATATTTTAAAAAGTACCCCATCAGATGGTGTAGTGGATTTCTCTAAACATAGAGTTAAGTCATTTACTAATGATAGACTAGAAACATCAATTGGTTTTGATGCAAAAATACGTATATTAATAACTGATGGTGAAATCCACTTATGTGTGTTTAATCCAGCTAATTGTAAAATTAATAAAAAACACGATAATAGTATTAATGAATCAGTCGATGTTGATAAGTTTAAACAATGGTTTGGAAACTCGGTTGTTATAAATGAAGACGGAACACCAAAGAAAATGTTTCATGGAACACCATCATCTGGATTTGATGAATTTAAACCAGACAATGCAGGATTAATTTACTTTACTGATAGTGCAGATTTGTCTAATGTGTATACATCGTCAACTGCTTCGGCTAGTCAAGTTAGACCAGATGAATCTAAAGATCCAGGTATATACTCAGTATATTTACGAATGCAAAATCCATTTGATACTCGTAAAGAAGAACATGAAGACTTATTCTATAATGAATTTTATAGAAAATGGGGAAATGGTACTAAATTAAATTCAGAAACAAATTTACCTGATTGGACAGACTCTGATGACTTAAAGGAATTCTTTGAAGAGAACGACTATGGTTTTGATGGTATGATATTAAATGAGAATGATGTACATATCGCATATGTGGTATTCTCACCTAATCAAGTAAAGTCAGTATATAATAAAGGCGAATGGTCAAATGAATCAAATAAATTAACCGAATCAACTAAATATGTGATCAATAATGCATCAGTTGATAATTTGGTTAATATTAATGAGTCACTAGATACTATAGTAAATTACCCACATAAGAGAGAAGATATGCTAGATGTCAGTGAATATTTGATGAATACATTATATATAGAATCACATGATTTTGATCCAAATGATATGAATTTTATTGCGGATGTTGTTGATATAAATACTATTAGTGAAATGCCTTTACTTGTACGCGCATTTAATAATCCAGATGATATGGCTAGAGTAAATAAAATTAGCAAGTCATTAAATCCTAATTACCCTATATATTTACATAATGGTGAAATCATAGCAGGGGTACATAGATCAATAGCATATTATCTAAATGAAAGAATTACCGATGTTATAGCATATCATGTTGAATATGATAGTTATGACGACATGAATGAATCAACTAAATTCATCATTGGTGATAACACAAGTAATCTAATTGAGAGTGCATGTGATGCATTAGATTTAGTAACTAGTGGTGAATCTGTGTATAAAGTCACTTTAGTAAATGACAAGATACACGATACCAAATTGGTATTTAAAAACTAATAAGTATAGTTTAATTGACATTATGTATGATTCCTGTTATATTAAGATAAAAGAGGACTACCTAATGACAAAACATACTGATTTATTTAAACAAGCCAAAGAAGCCACTAACCGTAAATATGAAATTTTTGATACTAAACGTAATATCAAGCAGTTAATGGAAAAGTTACAAAATATGCAAGTACTTGATGAAGCTGAGGACTTAGCTACATATACCCGTGATTTTATATATGAACTTAATAAAAAATATCCAGTTGCTATTGATTCGATCATGACACAATTTAATGAGATGTTGAGTTATGATGAATTGAATAATCTACCAGTTTTGATTAGTGAGTATATGCATGATATGCGTATTCAAGTAACAGATGATCAAATTACACAATTAAAGGATATAAATGATGTTGTATTGTTTGTATCAAATAATGTAGATACATAGAGTAATTGAATACATTACTATTATATTCCTTTCTATAACATAACTGAATCAGATATTAATAATGCGTAGGTATTGACACTACATTAAATTTCATTTATATTTGTCAATAATAATGGAGAATATGAATGAAATATTTATTAATAATGTTTACGTTAATGTTATTTGCTTGTGTAGAAAATAATCTATGTGATGATAATAAGGTAAATCTAGATGTTCGTGAATGTACATCAGTTGGTGGAGAAGAGTCTGTTTGTAAAGAAAAAGCACAATATGAACATTGTATGTCAATAGATTTTTAACTAAAATTGGGCTAATACTTGGGTTATCGTGGTTAACATTGACGGCACTTAGTTATTCAATTTGGATAGGTAGTAATTAATATGAATAGTGAACAAATAGCAAGATTAGTGATTGGTATCATAGTAGGTGGTATGGTGTTATTTACATTATATTGGGTCATAGTTAATATTACCAATGACGTACTTGAGTATATATTTACTAAGAGAATGAATAAGATGTATCCTGGTTATAATTCTGTATTTAGAGAATGTGTATTTGATGATAGAGGACAATTCACTGCTAGTAACATTCTGTATAAGCAAATTAATATATATAAGGATTATTGTGGACATGTAATGAATGTTGATAAAAAAGGAAATATACTTAGTGAGATTAAATCACCACATAATATTGTACGTGTATATGGTAATTATGTATATTATGGTAATATAACAGGTAATGGTATCAGTGTATTACTAAAATCATTTGGCTATATTTATAATATGTGTATCATACCTGATTCTAAAATATTAGTTGCTCTAACAGAAACTGACACTAAGTCAATTGATCTAATTGAAAAGAAATTCTACCAAGTTACTGTTACTTGTAATGATGGTAATGAATATGATAGTTATTTTATTGAAACCATGATTAAATTCAATCCAATATATAATTCACTTGTTGATATGGTAAATAATCAATCCACACAATTAACTGATTTTGATATGTTTAATAATATAAAAATAGTACCAAGCTCAATCAATACAATCAAGGCTTATGTTATCACTAGGTTATATGTAACAGGCAATTTAGAATTAGATGAATTTATTTATTCAGATACTAAAAAATTAGGTGCAGTTATATATGATATAAATAAAAAATACATATAACAAAGAAACGCAATTTAATTATATAAATAGGTAATAAAATGATAAATTTAAAAGAAACAATATATTACACTGATGCAAGACGTAGTGATGTCCAGATAAATAAGATATATATTAGTGATCTTAGTGTAACAGATATAAATATTGGAGATGATTCATTTAAGCAATTATCTATATATACTAACAATGATAAAATCAAAATAATATTCAAAGAAATTAATCGTAAAGTAATTAAAGGATCAATGTCTACTTCGTATAATACATATGAATGTTTATTATCAAATGACTTAGTTGAATTAGCAAAACATAGCCTCGGTATAATTAATACTAAATATGAATTGAATCTAAAGCAACTTGATATTGAATATAATGAAAACAATGATAAGATTTTCTCAATTATTGAGAAGGGTCATGTGTCTTCATCTGAGTTAGGATGGGGATGGTAATATGACTAGATTTTCAATTAAGAATATATCAAAAGCAAGTGAATTGAAAATACATATGTATGAAGAGCGTATAGTATTTAGATGTGACATATTCACATATACCGGTGATAAACTATCAACTGAAGTAATGGATTCAGTTCTTATGTTAAATAATCATAAGACACAAACTATAACTAATCAAGTTGGAATTGATGAAATAGAAGTCAATAATTCTCTGATTAATAGAATGTCAAGAGTAAAAGTAATAATACATACGACAGATCACGAACTACATACATTTAAAATGCATAAGTTATCTCATTGCATGTATTTAGTTAACTATGATACCCATAATGTAAGTAAATCAGTCGAGTATATAAAAAGTACTAATGAATATAAAGAAGCAGTAAAAGAATATGAATCACTAATGAATAGATTAGAACTAGTATAGAAACAATAGATGACACTAATGAATAAAAAGTTAATTAAAAAATGGAATCCGATGTTAAAACACGCACCACCCGAACTAGATAAAGGCATATTAGCTCATCTTCTTGAAAATCAAGCAAAACTTGAAGTAGCTGATGATGTACCTAATACTGGTGATCAATTAATAAAAAAGTAGTTAATAGCTTTTTGGAGAAGAAATGGATAAAATTATAATCAATGACAGATTTGAAATTAAAGGTAGGGGTACCGTATTAATCACGCATAAGTTTGACGGTTGGGAAACAATTGAAGAACTTGAGGCAATTGGTGTGGTAACTGGTAAATTTAAAATATTAGAACGAGAAGCTGTATATAAAAATGGTTGGACACATGAATCAAAAAATTGCGGATTTATAGTAGAGGAAATAAAATGAATATTAAAAATTGTCCGTTCTGTGGCATGGTTATAGTATTGGAAGGAAAGAGATAGATGAAACCTTTTGAGGACCTAATTGAAATACCTATGTTTAAAGAACTGAGTGATAAGATTTATGACACTGCTAGTAATATGGATACTTATAGTGACAAAGTTTTGAAAATGTATAAAATGAATTTGACTGAAAAGATGTGTGTATGGAATATAATTGAAGCACAGAGTTGGAGAAAAGCAGCGGACAAGATACATTCACCATTACAAAAAGAAACACTTAAAGAACTTGTTAAACAATTAGACGAGTTTAAAAACAAAGTAGATGATTATAATATGGCAAATCAAATGTTTGAGGGAATGTAAAATGAATATTAAAAATTGTCCGTTCTGTGGTAGTGCAGCAACAATAATTAAGACGGATGGTTCTATTAATGGACCTGGAAATGTGTATGTTAGGTGTACTGGTTGTGAAGCTGATGTGATGCATAATAGTGAAACTATGTGGTTAAACACAGACAATAAATTAAAAATTGATAGTGCAATTGAAAAATGGAATAAGAGAGTGAAATTAATATGAGTGAGATGGGTACTATTAAATATCAGTCAAGTAATTGTGGGGATGGTGGACAATCTGAAGTTCATGGTTTCATAATTGGATTCTTAGTCGCGTTGAACTTAGGAAACCATCATATTCAGTTAGTTTTAAATGATGACTATATTTATTCAATAAAATTAAACGATGAATGTGAGGGTATTATCAAATTTATATACCCTAAAGAAGAAGAACATTTGTTTTTATTATTAGAGAATGAAGTTAATAAATTTTGTAAACGGTATGTAAAGGTAGATTAAAATGAGTATAAAAAAATGTAAATATAAATTAGGTCTTCGTGTAGGTGGAATAATGGAACGACCAGATTGGTCTATTGAAATGATTAAAGAAGTATGGGCTACGGATCTAAATGAAGCCAAAGATGAGTGGGCTAAAGTCACAGGCGAAGATCAAAAAGATACATGGTGTCCTAAAAGGAAAACAGTATGGGGTTGGTCGGTAGTGGAGACGAAATGAATAATATAAAAGTAAAATCACGGTACGCAACAAGTGAAGCATTAGTTACTAACAATGATGCATATCGATCAGTAGTTACCTACGATGAGTGTGACATGAAGTCAGGTCACATTGTGTGTAATGGTGGTATGAAGAAAGTGATGTACAAGTTAGCCATTGGCGAAGATGGACTTGTTGAGACGCGTGATAAATTTGATAACATAGAGCGTTGTAAACTAAGTGATATCACTGATAATACACCAGGTGACACTATTGTTTTCCTACCATATGTAACTGAGATTGGTAAATGAATAATTTTTTAAGACAATGGGGTACTGTTGTATTCTTCGGGACAATTGGTATTAATATGCTGATGGGAATGTCTA
>OCVQ010001380.1_pt1 | contig 18702 bp, 22 predicted proteins | sample 1539061 | NCBI WGS metagenome assembly OCVQ01 (sample SAMEA3355526, study PRJEB22509) | marine metagenome | biome: marine; feature: river plume; material: water | place: USA | collected 2010-08-08 | depth 0.5 m | reverse complement strand
AAGTAGACAGAGAATGGATTATTGAAGCAATGATTGAGTTTGCGAATAAAGTTAATATCAAAGCCCAATGAGCATCACAACATTCACAGTTGGTTCGCAGATTTACGTTCTGCCAACTTTTAAGGTAACCTACGATAAGTTTTTGCACGGTGCTTACGATGTACAATTGATTTGGTTCAATCGTGGAATTGCGTTTGTGTGGGGTTCGATTTAAAATAATCATACAGAACAATGATCATCTACGATTTATATGAACAGGTTTGTCTTACACGAGAAGGTCTTATATCTGATTGGGTTGAAGTCAAAGATACCTTTTCAGTAAGACCTACTCCTGGTGATAGAGTATTGAATTCAAAGGTTTATAATGAACCTTGGCATATCGGTAAATATAAGGTTAAATTTGGTAAATATGTTTCTATCGCACAAGAGTGTAGATTTATACTTAGCGGTAATCATAGATGGGATAGGGTAACTACATATTTACCAGACGTAATTGATTGTAATGCCACCGGTGATGATTTGTATAGTAATGGTGATATTACTATTGGCAATGATGTATGGATCGGTCAGGGGTGTACTATAATGAGCGGTGTTAATATCGGGACTGGTGCTGTAATTGCAGCAGGGTCATTAGTAACTAAAGATGTTCCAGAATATGCAATCGTCGGTGGATCACCTGCAAAGATCATCAAGTACCGATTTGATGGTCGTACCATTGATGGTTTATTAAATTCAAAATGGTGGGATCTGGATCCAAAAGAACTTGAAAAGCACTCTAACTTATTATTTTCAAATTCTATTAATGAGTTCTTAGATGCAATTAAAAATAAATAAATTATGATAGACTTTGCTTTATTCAACTTATTCCTAATATTTGCATTTGTTGCAGCAACAATAATATTTAACGTGTTCAAATGGGGTCACGACAAAGAGGCACGAGGAGAACGCACAGATATCTTTGGTCGTCCAAACAATCAAATGCCTAAAAAGCGTAAATGATGAGAAAACTTATCTTAAGTCTCTTAACTGTTTTAGCGGTCACTTCCTGTGAAAAGGATTACGGTAAAGCACCTAATCACCTATACAGTTTTAGTGCAAAGGTGTTGGTCGACCAATACGGCATTGAAACGTGGTCTGGTCACCAATTCGTTCTTGACGAAAAGATTGAAAACATCGAAGCATTCAAAGAGTGCTATGTTAATTACATGGCACGTGAATGGGATTTACCCATCGCAAAAGATTACAAAAAAGTATTCTACCAGGACAATAAGAATGTTAAGATCAAGTACATCGGAAAGTCCTATGTAATGATGACTAATAAAACAGTTGACTTATGTCCATAAGATTCTTAATCATCGCATTGGTGCTGATGACTTCTGGTCTTAAAGCACAAGTCATCAATTGGGTTAACTATGCACACCAAGCAGATGTAAAAGTCTTTTTTGTTGAGCATAAATGGCAAGCAGATATCGTGGTCTGGTACGCTCCATCTGGTAAAGTAAGAACGTATGGTTACAGACCTGGTGTTTGGGTTGAATGTCCACGATACGGCAAACCAGAAATACACGTTTGGCAGGCCAGGCACAAGCATCAAGCAGATGTAAAAGTTTATGTAGCGCAATACCGATACGAGGTTAGAGTAAACCAAAAGTATCTTAATTTAATTTCAAACCAGAACTAATGAAGAAGTTCTTACTGGGTCTGTTTATGACCCTCGGCCTAATGGCCCAAGCCAGTCACCTTTCAGGCGGCGACATTCAATATCGTTACATTGGCGATTCAACTGGAATTGCACGTCAATACAAGGTGATTCTTCGTCTGTATCGAGACATCACTGGAATTGGTCTTCCAACCAATGAGACCGTAAACGTATACAGCGGATGTGGAACCAGCTTTACGGTACCTGTTACCTTAACACCTGGTTCAGGTGTGGTTTCACCAACCCTATTTGATTGTGTAGATCCAGGCACCTCAACCAAAACACTTGAGGTCTATCAATATGTAGGGTACACCACACTGCCGAACAATTGTGCAAACTTTACGTTCTGGTACAGTAATTGCTGCCGACCTGGTGGAATCTCAAACATTGCTATTTCAAGCAGCCAAGGATTCTACTTTGAAGCATTCTTGAATAATGCAGCACAAGGTCAAAACTCTTCACCGGTATTTGTTAGTGAACCAGTCCGTGCGTTCTGCGTTGGTAACACCTTTAATTGGAAACAAACGGCAATCGAAGAAGATGGTGATTCAGTGGTCTATTCATTGATTAATTGCAGAACTGGTCTATACGCAACCAAGATGGACATTCAATACCTTCCAGGTTGGACCACACAACAGCCAGTAACTTCTTCACAGTTTGTGTTTAATCAAAATACCGGTCAGATTACCTTTACACCAACAACAGCCGAGATCGATGTACTTTCAGTTCGTGTTGATGAATACCGTTGGGACACTGTAAACCTTTGGTGGTACCCTATTGGTAGTGCAAGCCGAGACATGATGATCACAGTTTCTCCTACCTGTAATCCTACCGCAATGTCTGGTGTTCAATACGATACAACACTTTACGAAACCGATACGATCACAGGATTCCCACTAATCAAAGCAAGTTGTGGTGACACGTCATTCAAGTTAAAATTCCATATCGCCCTCGACTGTTACTCAATCAATGGTGTTGATTTTCGTATGACAAATATGGTTACAAATCAACCTTGGGCAATCGACAGTCTTTGGTCAGTTTGTGATGTGAACGCAGAAACAGATTCGATTATGGTAGAACTGTTCCAAGCGCTTCAACCTGGACGTTATTACCTCTATTCAAAGAAGGGTAACGATGGCAATACATTGATTAACAAATGTGGAATCGCAATGAATGAGTTTGATACGATTGTGGTTGAAGTCGGGCCTTGTCCTCCAGCACCACCTCCCGGTGAAGCTCCAAACCTTTTGGAAGGAACGGGCTTACCACTTCCACCAGCACCTCCAGTTCCAACTCCAACTCCTATCTTCCCGAACGTAATTACACCAAACGGAGATGGAACCAATGACTGCTTTACGATTAAGAATGCAGAGCAGTTTACTAGAGTGAATCTAAAGATCTACAATCGATGGGGTTACATGATCTATCGAGACATAGATTATAATAATGACTTTGGGTTTATCAATATGGATGGATTTTCAGATGGTGTTTACTTCTACGTATGTGAACTCTATTTTGAACCCAATAATGAAACACTATACTATTCTGGAAATATAACTATTTTAAGTGAATAATATGAAAAAATTAGTATTTTTAATTGGTCTCGTAGGGTTACTCATTCAAGGATGTGCTCAACCCGTTCAAGACCTACAGCTTGTAAACTGGAACACACCCTACTTTGTGATTAATTACTCACAAACACTTGAACAACCGGTTACAATTTCATATCGAGTTGCTTGTATTGATGGAAACGCTTCTAGAAAGGGACTTGATTTCCACAAAGAACCTGGAATCAAGACATCTGATAATGAAGATTACAAGAATAATATATGGGATAAAGGACATATGGCACCTGCAGCAGCTTTCAATTGCACAGAAGATATGCTATGGGAAACATTTACCTATTTGAACTGTGCACTTCAACATGAGAAATTGAATCGTGGGATCTGGAAAACTCTAGAAGAACGTGAGCGCTATGTTAGTGAATGGGCAGGTCAAATGGCAGATGTATACATCGAAGTTGATTTTGGCCAAACGGTTAGAAGAGTTCCTGGAGGAGCAGCAATTCCAACGGGTTTCTACAAAGAGATCATCTTTGGAGATCTTAGGGAGTGTTACTGGTTTCCAAACAAGGAACCTGAGTACACAGAGTTAGGTGATTATGAATGTGAATGTCGAGACTAATGCAACTATTAACAACACAACTTATTAAGAAATCAGACCTTGGTTTTCATGGTAATCTTTTCGGTGGAACCTTAATGGCATGGATTGATACTGCTGCTGCGGCTTACGCAATGGAAGTTTGCCGTAACCGAAGAATGGTTACAGTCTGCATTGATGAATGTGTATTTAAGAAGCCAGCGAAAGAAGGTAATCTTTTGAAGATCTACGGTAGGATTGTTAATGTAGGTAGTTCTTCGGTAAAGATGTATCTTGAAGCAAGATCATATAGTGTCTACACGCAAATTGAAGATATCATTCTTTCGACAAACATCACATTTGTTAGAATTGATGAAGAGGGTACTCCTATCCCTATTGCAGAAAAGGTGAAACAAAGGTGGCTCAACGGTGAGTTTGAAACAAATGACTAAAATTGTTGTATAAATTAAAAATACACAATAAAAATGGAATTGACCATTGAAAGATTAAACGGAGAATACCTTAGCTGGTCTGTTGAGTTCGGCGGGGGTAAGAATAATAATGATCTCCGGTTTGGACAATACATCTCGAATAAGTATGATCTAGTTGAAGATTGTCCAGATGTATTTTACTATGAGGGTGTTTACTTCGTGTATAACATGTTGTTAGAATACCTTAGAATGAATGATGTTAAAAACACGTTATGAAAAAACTATTTAGAAACAAAGATAAAGGGAGCATTGCAGGAGTTTGCCACGGTCTAGGATACTATTTTAATGTAGATCCAGTACTTATACGTGGGGCTTTTATTATGGCTGGTTTATTAATGCCTCCATTTGCAATTCTAGCATATCTTACCTTGTGGGTGGTTACACCTAAATATAATAATAAAAGACGATAATGGGTAGAATTATAGACTATTGGAGAGAATTCTTCATAGATTTTAAAATCTGGTGGAAATTCAGAAGAGTTGCTATTAAATCAGAGAAATATCTGAACGAGAATGGCATGAGAGTTGACTTCCTAGGACGTATTTACACTGTTGTAAACGTACCTGAGGAAGTTGAAAACAATTTACCTACAGTTCAACAGGGTTGGGTTATTGGTCAATTGAAGCCAATGAATGATGTACTTATGAGAATTGGATTGGCAGATTATGCTTATCCAGACATTTCACCTATTGAAGGTGCTGCATCTTATTTGGTTGTAATGTATCCAGAGATTGATTCACTAAATGCTTGGAGAATAACATCAAATGTTATTGCATTGGGTATTATCGCATCGGCCATGTATGGTATTTATTCTGCTGTTGATTATTTCGGTCTTATTCAAATGTTAAAAGACCTTAAGAAGTAATGTCAACATCAATTAATAGAAAATACGTTAACGGAAAGAGGTACTACGAAGTTAAAGAAGGCAATAAGGTTTTAGGCCTGTTTCCTTCTATTACTACAGTTTTAGGCGAGACTTCTGATAAGTCAGGACTTGAAGATTGGAGAAACAAGGTTGGCCATGAAGAGGCTGATCGTATTTCTAAATTGTCTATGAATCGTGGAACGATTATGCATAGACTTATAGAGCTATATAAACCTATCCAGGGAACACCAGACGAAAGACTAGAGATTCTCAAGGAGATTGCACAAAGTGATTCAGAAGTTAATCAGTTTGCTTCTGAGGCATTAGGAGAGCATTGGTTAGAAGAAGGCTGGAAAATGTTTATGAAGTTCTGGTATAATGGCTCTAGATTCTTTGATAGAGTCACAGAAGTATTGGCTGCTGAAACATTCCTATGGTCTGTTAAAGGTGGTGGTTATGCGGGAACTGTAGATAATATCTCTAGAATAGATGATAATAAGATTATGATCATCGACTACAAGAATTCTCGTAAACCAAAGAGAGAGGATTGGATTCAAGACTATTTTATTCAGGCATCTGCTTATTATGTAGCTTATTGGGAAAGAACTGGTATTAAGCCAGATGGTGTTGAGATTTGGATTGCAAATGAAGTAGATAATTTGCCACAGATCTTTAAACTCACTAACGAAGATGTTAAATACTATTTCAAAGAATTTACAAACCGTTTGAAACAGTATAAAGAAATTGCGAATATATAAACAAGTGTTTTAAAAAAACCAATTAATTATGGAAAAACTAAATGCATTTCTAGCAAAGCACGGTATGAAAGTTGTTATCGTACTTCTATTGCTATCGTACATGAAGTCATGTTCAATTGACTCTGATCTTTCTAAAGTTAAGAAAGAGTTCTCTGCACAAAGAGACATCATCAATTCTCTACCAACTTCAACTGATGTTAAGATTGAAGGTCTAAAGGTTGAAAAGAGAATGATCCAAGCCACAGATCGCAAGATGTTGGATGTTCAACGTCAGAATGCTATCGAGGCTGAAATTGCTGAGCTACAAGCTAAGTAATAAAAAAATAAAACCCGATTATGAAAGAAAAACTGGTTAGAAACTTTGTAATCAGTACATTCGTTGTTCTTTATGCGATTGTATCGATTATTTCTACCATCCACGTAATTGACTTCTTCGAGATGTCAAACCCATACTGGTTGGCTGTTTCACTGGCTATCGCATTTGAATTTGGAGCTGCTGCATCTCTTGCATCACTTATTGCTCTAGATAAAATGAATAAAACGATTGTATGGATTCTATTCTTTACAATCACTGCAATGCAGATGCAAGGTAACATGTATTATGCATTCAAGAATCTACATGACTTCTCATCTTGGTCTGAACTATTTAATATCATCGAAGAGGATGTTATTTACCAGAAGAGAATCCTAGCATTTGTATCAGGTGCTATTCTACCTCTTGTTGCTCTTGGTTTCATTAAGTCACTGGTTGATTATATTAAACCAGAAGAAAAGGTTGAGGTTAAAGAAGTTACTGAAGATGTTTTCGGAGATTCTGATAATGAAGGTTCTGACATCTACACTGAAGATGAAATAGATTCATGGGGTTCAGATTCTGATGACGGATATTATACAACTGATATGCCAGAAGAATCTGATCTAAAGGATTTTGATGTAACTATTAATGACGGTCTAGAAGACGAAGAATTTAATTTAGACAATCTATCTGATGAAGTGATTGATGAGATTCTAGAAGGTGAGGAAATCGTAGTAGAAGTTCCTGAAATTAAAGAAGTTCCATCTAAAAAGCAAATTGACGATCGTGAGTTTGAATTAGGTAAAAACCTTTTTCAGAATCAAGTTAATTCTCTAGCAAAATCTAAAGGATTGAAAAAGAGAGAGGTTGTAGATGAACAAACTACAAATCCAGGTCTAGCTGACCAAGTTCAAAAAGCACGTCAAATTATAGGAGGTGCTGAATTAATGAACAAGAAAAACACGTAAGAATGACATTAAAGCCAACTGGTGTTTATATACCACATAAGCTTTATTATACTGAAAAATTAGAGCCCAAGACTGTACAAAAGGTCTTGGGTTCTTCTTCTTTCACCATTGAAAGGCTTTATTCAATTGCATTTGGTGAAATGACAAAATTGGATCTGTTCGAAGATCTAGATCACCCGTTCCTTAGTCTTAGATTTTATGTAAGACTTCATATGGCATTTGCCGGTGAAGCAAGAAGACAAGTGAATAACATAAAGCCATGGAGGACTCTTATAAGAAAGAAGCCTAGATATGAACTAAGAGTTATTTTGTGTGATAAGTTCGAAAAAACACACTACGTATTCGAGCATAAATACACAAACCTAGATAGACTTTACGAAGACATTGACCGAGAAAAGGCCACTGTAGAGGCAATCATTTCCAATTGGGATGAAACTGTTTCTAAGTAGATTATATAATATAGGTAACATTCTAATACATTTAATATGCAAACAGCGTTATGGATCGATACTCCAGCGCTTGGTGATACTATAGCTGCTATTCCTACACTAAGGAAGATTTCAGAGGCATGCGATAATCAACCAATCACGGTATTCACAACAAAGCCTTTTTTGTTTGAGAACCACCCTTTAGTAAAAGAGGTTTTCAAGTCAGATGCTGATAAGTCAGACTACAAGGTATACCGTGTGTTCAGCCCATTAGTAGGCAAAACATATGATCTTAATGGTGAAAAGGTTGAGTTCAGGTATTCTAACATGGACCTTCGTCAGTTCCATGCAGTTTCATTAGGCTTCACTCTAACAGAAGCTGAAATGGACATGGATCTCTATATTGAAAGGGAGCGTGAACTTCCTGTTAAAGACTATGTAATTATTCACCCAACACATACTTGGCCTACCAGAACCTGGGAGCAAGAGAAATGGCAGGAGCTTATTGATCGTCTTAATGATCAAGGTATTCCTGTTGTTGCAGTTGGCCGTGATGCAAAAGAAGTGGGCTTCTTTAACACAGACAAGCCAGTAATGCCGATCAATATCAGATACGGTGTTAATCTATTAAATGATGATGCTAACGATCCAGCAGAACTTCGTTGGATGATGAATCACAGAGCTCGTGCAGTAGTTACGATGGACTCTGGTATTCTTCACGTTGCAGGAACCACTGATGTAAACATTATTCAACTGGGTTCTTCTATCGATAACAAACTAAGGGCTCCATATAGAAATGGAAGCCAAGACTATAAATATAACTTTGTTCGTGGCGGTTGTGGAGAGTTCTGCTCTTCATCAATGAAGTATAACATTAAAGTTCATGGAAACATCCATGGAATTCCACCACAGGTAAAATGTCTTGCAGACAAACCAACCTTTGAGTGCCACCCTTCAGTAGATCAAGTTTTTGATGCCACTTTACAATTATATTCAAGTTCTGATCTAAAACATACTGATAGGGTTTATGTCACGCATTGTGATGAAGCGTATGCACCTATTGCTAATAAGATGATTGAAACAGTTAAAGAGTTTTCAAACATCCCAGTCGTTGCTTATGTTATTAATTCAGATGTTAAGTTGCCAGCTGCTGATAAGACAATTAGATTAGACTTTGATATCAGAGATGGTGATCAATTCATCCAAGTTGATGGTAATACTTATGTTGATCGAGCATCTTCAAAGGTGTTTGATATTATTACTAAAAAGCCTAATGTAATCAAACATGCTCTTGAGAATATTGCAGATCATGTTGTTTATTTAGATGGTGATACTATTGCAACACATAGAATTGACGGTCTTTTTGACTATACAAACGAAGTTCACCCGATGATGACTCAAGGCGGTGAAGAGTTTATGATGTTCAATGGCAATGGTAGTCCTTTTATTCATAAAGAAGGTGAACCAGAACTTAGAGATTTAAACCTAACTCTTGAGGTTCCAGCGTGTAAGTTATTTAATGTTGACATCCAGAACAGAAATTATTATCAAGCATACGTTCAAACTGGTTATATTTCTGCGATCAAATCAAACGTTCCATTTATTAATGAATGGATTGACATGTGTGAGCACCCTGCTGTTGTAAACAATACAGCACTGTATGCTCCTTATCATGAAGAGACCCTAGTTAATGTATTACTTTGGAAGTATAACTATAGAGATCGCATGCCGTTGGTTTATGTAAATGCAAATTCTATCGATAGAATTGATGACACATATACATTTAGTTTTAATGGTGAGAGTGTTATTAGAAGAGGTCCTTGGTTTTTCACACCAGGAAATGTAGAGGACATTAAAGTATTCCATGGCGAAAAGCGCCCAGAAGTAGTTGATCAAATGGTTCAACACTTAAAAGAAAATTACGGACCAAACAGCAAGAAGATGAAAATTGCATTCATTGCACCCCACCTTTCAACAGGCGGCATGCCAGAGTTCCTTCTCACGCGTTTGAAGGCCCTCTATGGCGATGAAACCCTCGAACTACATGTTATTGAATACTGCCTTTACGCAACCACATACACAGTCCAGAGAAACCAGATCCTTACAATGCTTGGAGACAATTTCCATGAGATTGGCCACTTAGGCACCATGGAACAAGAAGAGCGTGAAGCCCGTCTTAAAGCTATTCTGGAATCTATCTCGCCTGATATTATTCACATCGAGGAGTGTCCTGAATCGTTTGACGGTTTCAATCAGATGTCAAAGGAAACTCAGGCTTGGATCTATTCAAACTCTAAGCCTTGGAAAGTGGTAGAAACGTGCCACAACATTTGGTTTGATCCTCGCAGTGCTAAGAGATACTCACCAGATGCCTACGCGCTCTGCTCACCACATCACATGCTCGAGACATTCTCCGAGGAACCCTCCGAGAAACAAGAGGTTCATTTTCCAATCATTTCTCACAAACGCTCTGAGACTGAGAGGAGAAAATCTCTGGAGATTTTTGGAATGGAGAATTTATCCGACTGCTACCATATAGTGAATATAGGGCTATGGACCCCGGGCAAAAACCAGGCAGAAGCCCTTGCATGGGCCACCCACTTGCAGGCCCTCTCACCTGGCAAGTACCATTTCCACTTTGTCGGAAACCAGGCCAGCAACTTTGAAGAATACTGGGGCCCATTAATGCGCAATTACCCAAGAAATGTGCACATCCACGGCGAACGCAGCGATATCCACACGTACTATCAGATGGCTGATGCCATTGCATTTAACTCTACATGGGAATGCAATCCCCTTGCACTACGCCAGAGTATCGGATGGGATATCCCAGTGATGGCACGCAATTTGCCGCAATACCACGGGATGTACTCTGAATACGTCACAGGGATCGTAGGAAATACCGCCGAGGATTGCTCCAATTTGCAAAGAGCACTTGAAACAAAAGTAGAAAGAAACATACAAGATTCTATGGCACGATTTAAAAAAGACCATATTAACCTTTACAAAAAGGCCCTAGACCGTAAAGAGCCTAGAAAGAGCAATAGTACCGCTGAGTGGACAATCAAGTGGGATAATGGCCCCAGAGTAACCAGTCATACCGGCCGCGATCTCTTTGTAGAATTTCTGGCAGACGGTGAAACAGTATACAGCCATACTCTACAAGGAGATGGGTACTGGTGCAAGCCTGCTGTAGAATGGTACAGAGATTGGACTGTTGTAGTAGATGGTATTGAACACAAACTCGATCTTAAGGATCGAGTGGCAACCGTTCGTTTCAACTCTTCATCACTAGGCGATACGCTTTCATGGGTTGAGGCCGTCCGCGAGTTTAGATTTAAAAAGGGACTAACTAAGGTTTACCTAGCCACCTATAAGAACTGGCTATTTGACCAGGACTGGTACCGTACACAGGGCATCGAGTTTATCGCACCGGGCGAGGAGCGCGAAGACAGTGTGGCAGACTTTGCCATCGGAGTCTACATGGAAGACCCTCCAGGAACTCCATGGTTCCCTAACAGAAATAAGAGAGATTGGCGTAAGATCTATCTAGGTGACATAGCCACTGACCAACTTGGACTTGCCAGTGTGAAAAAAGCTCCTAAATTAGCCTACACTGAAAAGCACCAACAAGATCGGCCCTACATTTGTATCGCTACCCAGTCTACTGCCCAGGCAAAGTACTGGAACAACCCTACAGGTTGGCAAGAGCTTGTAGACCACTACAACGCAAAAGGCTATGATGTGTACCATATGAGTAAAGAGGGCACTGAGCTTAAAGGGATTATTCAAGCCCCTGAAGACATGGACAGGACTTATGCCCTTATCAACGGTGCTGAACTGTTTGTTGGAATTTCCTCTGGTCTTTCTTGGCTTGCATGGTGTACAGAAACACCTGTGGTATTGATTAGTGGTTTTACACCAGAAGAGTGTGAATACCAGAATGAAAGAACACTACGTATTATTGACAAAGCAGTTTGTAATGGATGCTGGGCTTGGGACCACTTTAACCGTGGAGACTGGAACTGGTGCCCAACAGGTAAAGGTAACGACCGACACTTTGAATGTACTAAGGTACTTACTGGTGAAAGAGTTATCAATATGATTAACGAATGGAAAGAAGCTTATGAAACCATTGAATCCTAATTTTTGGACCCGGGTAGCAGGAAGACTACAGTACAGAAACCTAGGCTGGGAAGAAAGCCAGGTTAGACATAGTGTTTTTCCAGCATACTTTAACGGAGAGGTTGATGAACCTGTTCTAATATACTATGAAGTTTATGACTGCCATTCTAGTGGTTATGTCAATGATAGTCTTTACCAGCGTGAAGAGTGTTATATCAGACCAGGTGATGTTGTTTTAGACTTAGGTGCTAATATCGGTATCTTTAGCCGGTTTGCTTCAGATTCTGGTGCTTCCAAGATCTATAGCTTTGAACCAACTCTTGAAAACTTTGAGTTGTTGATGCTAAACAGGCCTGAAAATTGTGAAGCCCACCGGATTGCTATTTGTGATCAAGATAATGTAGCTTTACAAATTGCTTATAAAACAGATTGCCCAGGAGGTAGTAGCATTGTTAAGTATGAAAATGGTGTTTTACAAACATGCATGGGTATGACGGTATCTACAATGATTGATAACAAAATTATTGAACAGCCAGATTTTATTAAGATGGATATTGAAGGTGCTGAAATGTATGCATTTGATGGTATCAGAGATGAACACTTAATGGCTGCAAGATGTTTAACCATGGAAATTCACGTTGAAGCTATTGGTAAAGCAGAAGCTGATAAGATTTATAACAGAATGCACGGCCTAGGCTTTGAATCATGGACACTATTTAATCCTGATCAGTGTAATATTATTTGGTTTACAAAACTATGAAAGCAATTGTAACGGGGGGAGCAGGATTTATTGGCCATCACTTAGTGAACTTGCTTATTGAACAAGGCCATGAAGTAGAAGTATGGGATAACTTGTCAACAGGTAAAGAAGAGCGTATTCATGCGGATGCTCTTTTTAGAAAGATTGACATTAATGTTGATGAAATGCCTGCAACATGGGCCGATATGGTTTTTCACCTAGCAGCTCCTACATCAGTGCAAGAGTCTTTAGAGAATCCTTACAAATATGAGCAGGGTTGTTATATGACAACTAAAAGAATGCTCGACTGGAGCCTTGCAAACGGTGTTCAGAGCTTTGTTTTGGCCTCAACAGCAGCAATTTACGGTGAACCTACTGAAGTTCCTGTAAAAGAGGACTCAGAAATCAATCCAATGTCTCCTTATGCGGAGCAAAAGCGTAATTCTGAGATGCTTATGGCTGCTTATCAACGAAACTTTAAGATTAAGTGTACTGCTTTAAGGCTTTTTAACGTTTATGGCGAGGGTCAACCTGATTCTGGGTCTTATGCCCCGGCTGTAGCACTATTTTTAAAGCAATTTGAGGCATTTCAGCCTATTACAGTAACAGGAAGCGGCCAACAAACTAGAGATTATGTCTATGTTAAGGATGTTGTTAGAGCATTTTTGGCTGCAGGGCTTAATACAGAGCAACATTTCCGTATTTTTAATGTTGGAACAGGAGAAGAATTAAGTATTTTAGAGATTGCAGAGGCTTTTGGCGGTGAAATCAAGTTTATTCCTGCTAGAAAAGAGCCAATGAGGTCTTGTGCTGATGTTTCAAGCATTAAAAAAGAGCTAGAATGGGTTTCAAACGAAACAGTTTTAAGCTTTATCAATAAAATAAAGTAAAAAAGTATATGTGTGGCATTGTAGGATACATCGGTAAACACGATTATGCACCTGATGTAGTTATAAAAGGTCTAAGAAGACTAGAATATCGTGGATATGATTCCGCTGGTATTGCTATTAGATACACTCCAGGTGAGAGAGCTGATGCCTTGTATGGTAACGTTATCGAAAATTGGAGAGAAGTTGGTGGTGTTGATGAACTTTATGACTCAATGCCAGAAACTGTACTCTGGAACTCTAAGTGTGCAATCGGACATACTCGTTGGGCAACTCATGGTGAACCATCTAGAAGAAATGCACATCCACACACTTCAATGTCTCGTAAAGTTACTTTGGTACACAATGGTATCATCGAAAATTACGAAACTCTTAAGAAAAAACTAATCCAAGAAGGTTATACATTCGAGTCTCAGACAGATACTGAGGTTCTTGCTAACTGGATTGAGTACATCTGGGAGAGATGTACCGCTGATTTTGCAAATGCAGTGCGTTTTGCCCTTCAAGATGTGGTTGGAGCCTACGCTATTCTTGTTATCTCACCAGAGACTGACACTATGGTTATGGCTAAAAAGTCATCTCCTTTAGCAATTGGTATCGGTAAAGATGAGTTTATTATTGCTTCTGATGCTACTCCTATCGTTGAGTACACAAAAGACATCATCTATTTAGAGGACGACCAGATCGCTGTAATTGAAAACAATGCAGATCTACGTTTAATGGATTTGGACGCAACAGAAGTGTCCCCTGTAGTTGAGAGGGTGGAATTAGAGCTAGATCAGCTAGAAAAAGGTGGATTTAACACATTTATGCTAAAAGAGATCTTTGAACAGCCTGAAACTATTCAAAACTGTATTAGAGGAAGACTTACAGAAGGCCTAGAACCTATGATGATGGGTGGCATTGAGTCTATTATGCCTCAACTTTTGAGAGCTAACAAGATCTTTATTATCGCTTGTGGAACTTCATGGCATGCTGCCTTAACAGGTAAGAACATGATCGAGAAGTTGGCTAGAATTCCTGTAGAAGTGGACTATGCTTCTGAGTTCAGATACCGTGATCCTATTGTTAGACCTGGTGATGTTGTTATCGCTATTTCACAATCTGGTGAAACTGCTGACACTAAAGCTGCGATGGAGATGGCAAAAGAACGTGGAGCTAGCCTATTCGGCATTGTGAATGTTGTGGGCTCTTCTATTGCGCGTTTAGCTGATGCAGGTATCTATACACACTCAGGTATTGAGGTTGGTGTGGCATCAACCAAAGCGTTTACAGGGCAAGTTGCCGCTCTAGCACTTGTTGCTCTAAAAATGGGTAGACAACTAGGAAATATTAACGATGATGATTATTTAAGACTAAAGTCTTCATTGAAAAGCATTCCGTCTAAAGTAACTTCTATTTTAAACGATCATGAGAACATCTTTAGTATTGCAGACCATTATGCTGATGAAAAATACAAAGACTTCTTGTATCTTGCTAGAGGATTTAACTTCCCTATTGCACTAGAAGGTTCTCTTAAACTAAAAGAGATCTCTTATGCACATGCTGAAGGGTATCCTGCTGGTGAAATGAAGCACGGTCCTATTGCACTAATTGATGAGAACTGTCCTTCGGTCTTTATTCTTCCAAATGATAAAGACTATGGTAAAGTTATCTCAAACATGCAAGAGGTTAAGGCTAGAAAGGGTAAAGTTCTTGCCATTGTAAATCACGGTGATGAATTGGCTGAAACGATTGCAGACCATGTGATTAAGATCCCGGAGTGTGATCCTATCTTCATGCCTATCCTAACAGTTATTCCATTGCAACTTATTTCTTACCACATTGCTGTTAAGCGAGGTAAAAATGTAGACAAGCCAAGAAACCTAGCTAAATCTGTGACTGTTGAATAAACTTTTTAAACTGCACAATATATAATAGATAGATAATTAATAATTCAAGTATAATGAAAATCGAAGTATCTAACGGGGAGATCCTGGACAAGTACACGATCCTTGAGATCAAACTTAAAGAGATCAAGGATGAAGCCAAACTGGTTAACGTGCGTAATGAATATGAATCATTGACACCAACGGTTGAGGCTATCTATAATTCAACTGCAGATCAAGAGTCTTTGACTAATCTACATAAAGATCTGCTTAATGTTAACAAGACTCTTTGGAATATCGAGGACCATATTCGCGACTGTGAGCGTGACAAGAACTTTGGTCAAGACTTCATCGAACTAGCTCGTTCAGTTTACTACACAAACGATGATCGTGCAAATGTTAAAAAACAAATCAACACCCTAACTGGTTCTACTCTCGTTGAAGAGAAGTCTTACCAGGAATATGCCTAAAAAAAGACCAAGGTCATTATGGCAAACGACAATGCTGACAAATTTTGTCAATTATTTAGTAACTTTAGTTTAGTAGTCAGAGCAAGATGCAATGAGGCTAGAAACCCTGCTACTAAAGAAGATTTAGAAGACCAGCTCGAGTATCGTACTGCTTCCGAGATCAAGTCTATGCTTAAAAAGGCAAACGAGGAATATGCTCGTGCTAAAAAGCTTTTTAAGATGGGTAAGATTTCAAAAGACGAATTATATGATTTTGAATGGCGAGTCTTCGAATTAAAGGATGAGCTAGATAAACTAAACGATAAAGGGGTCCAATAAGACCTCTTTATTTTTTTAGATAAATAATAAATGAACAAAAGGGTTTTAAAAGATTACACTGATTTCCAGGTAGATCGTATGGTCTTTGCTAATGATATCAAAGACAAGCATGTTAATAGGATTAACGAGCCAGAGAAGTGTAATATTATTACAGTTAAAGCCGAAGATGCACCTGTAGTTGTACCATATGCTAATTCTTCTAAAGAGATGCAATTAGAGCTAGATGGTATGATTTCTAGTATTAATGCAATTGATCCAAAAGAACAGGATAGGATTGTTGCAAAAGATGATACTGGATTTTTATGGAGATTTGAGAAGTACTGTAAGAAGAACGACCTTAAGTATAATGAAGAGTATCTAGAGAATCTATTGGAAGAGGCATCTATTATCATTATTAAACTTAAGTATAAATTTAATAAGCCAAGGCCATTTCAATTAGCACCTGCATTAGGTAGAGAATTGAAATCAGCACATGCTATTACTGCAAACACACCATCATTTCCTTCAGGACATGCAGCAGAATCAAAATTAATTGCAGATGTTTTATCAAAAGTTTATCCCGTACATCATGGAGCTTTTCAAGCTATTGCAGAAAAGATCAACTACTCCCGTTATATCGGAGGACTCCATTTCCCAAATGACATCGAATACGGAAACACCATTGGAGAATGGCTTGCAATCCACTCAAACACAAGTTCTTACTGAATATATAAAAAATGAAGAAGGTTAAACTATTTGAACAGTTTATTTCAGAAGGTATCAATGATCCTGGTATCCTTAAGGCATTTTTTATGGCTGGTGGTCCAGGTTCAGGTAAGTCATATGTTGCTACAGAGCTATTTGATTTTCCTAAAGGAGCTCCATCATCAGTTTCATACGCAACAGGTTTAAAGCTTGTAAATAATGATAATGCTTTTGAAAAGGCATTGAAGGATGCTGGTTATAGTGCTGGCGAGCTTGCACGATATGCACAAGACCCTGAAACATGGGCTGATGTAATGGCTCTAAGAGACAAGGCTAAAAGACTAACTAGAAGAATGCAAGACAACTACATTGCAGGTAGACTAGGACAGGTTATTGATGGCACTGGTAAAGACTTTGAAAAGATTAAAGGCCATAGAAAGTTGTACCAAGATCTAGGTTATGATACTTATATGGTTTTCGTTAATACTTCACTAGAGGTTGCTCTAGAGAGAAATAGAATGAGAGAGCGTAGACTTGACGACAAAATGGTTGAAAAGATGTGGAGTGAGGTTCAAAATAACCTTGGTAAGTTCCAGAAACTTTTCGGTCCAGATAGAATGCTTATTGTTGATAATTCTTCATATAGCAATGAAGAAATTATAGATCAAATCGAAAGACAAATCTACAGACATCTTAGCACACAGATACAAAACCCTCTTGGTAAAAGATGGTTGCGTGATAATGATCCTAGAAATCGCGATAGAAATAAGCCAGCATAATGAAAAAAGTAAAACTTTTTGAGGAGTTTGTCCAATCAGATAGGTCTAAAGAAGTCAATGAGGCTGGTAATATACTAGTCTCTTTGATTGGTTCGTTATTGGCGTACGGCGTAATCGTATTCATAGACGTTGTTTGGCCAACACTTGAAAGAGCCTGGAAACTAATTTCACCGCAAAAACACCACAGAGTTATTAGGGCGTTAGGTAAAGACAAAGCTTTTAACAAAGAAATGTTTGAAGTGATCACTAGCACTGGTAAATACAAAGGCAAATTGTACTTTAACAAATTTGTTTTAAGGGATGTGATCGCGGAAGTTCCAGTATTCAAAGAGGTTATTCAAAAATTTGGTGCCGAAGAAGACGCCAATGATATTGCAGGACAAGTAGCAGACGTCATTGTTAATCACAGAGGCTGGATTAAAGATAGACTTGCAGAGGTACAGAACGAAGCTTTTGAATACGGTGATCAACTCCTAACTGATCCAGATGGTGTTCAATTCAAAGACAGATTAAAGGCTCTTAAACTTCCAGCAGAACCTAACACATATGATGAGCAACGTTTCATTGAAATGTTAAAAGATTGGTTTAATCATGAAAGGGCTGACGGAGCACTGGGAAGCGTCCTACGGGAGTTACTACCATTAAAGAAGAAGTTTCCTAAAGTCTTAGATCCATCGAAGGGCAGAAATCTGTATGAGGGTAATACACTATATAGAGGTACAATGATTCCTTTAGCCACTGTCCTAGATCTTAAAGGTCAATGGAAGAGATATAATGGTGTAGGTTTATTGGGTGATGCCATTGAAATGGACACTAAATTTAATTGGAGCTTTAAGAGCGATAAAGGATTCACGTCATTTACACCATCTAGCGAAACTGCAGAAGAGTTTGCAGATCAAATTAGTTACGAAGAATTCAAGCCATACAGACCGGGTTATGGCATCGTCAAGAGATTATCACAAAATTCTAAAGGTGGTAAAATTCCAGTTATCTTAAAGATTAAAGATACACATCCTCAAGCACTTTTCAATCCACAGTTTACAACTTCTATCTCAGCGTTTACAACTGAGTATGAGATCTTTGTGGTTGGTGCTAGGATACAAGTTGACGGTATTATCATCCCAAGATGGAATGATTATGAGAATGCAGCTGCAACCGAAGGGTTTGAAGACCTATACAAGCACTTTAA
>OCVQ010001377.1_pt1 | contig 18735 bp, 23 predicted proteins | sample 1539061 | NCBI WGS metagenome assembly OCVQ01 (sample SAMEA3355526, study PRJEB22509) | marine metagenome | biome: marine; feature: river plume; material: water | place: USA | collected 2010-08-08 | depth 0.5 m | reverse complement strand
AACGAGAGATATTGAGCGAGATTAGTAACTTGAAATCTGAATTAGACATGTTAGTTGGGGACAGATAAATGTCGGTGTAATTACATACATATCAATTCAATTCTTCATTCAGGTAGAACAAAATATATTTATATATAAAATATGTCTAACAAGGATATCACTATTCAAGAAATAGAGGAATTATTAAAATCACGACAAACCAAAATAAATATTATGGAAACTATCACAAAAAATAGCAGGATTAAATTAAATAAAATGAATAAGTCGCTTGATATAGAAGAACGTAAGTTATTGAGTTTATTATCAGATATTACTTATAATTCTGAAAAAGTAGAATCACTAGACGATGGGTTGTCTAGTGAAGATCTCTCTTCGCGGGTAGGGGAGATATCCAAAAATATGCGTAAAATCCGTACAACTTTAGCAACTATTATTAGGAAAGGTTAACATAAATAAACATCGGATCAATGAACGAGGAGAGAATATATCATTTTATTTTTTTATAATAGAATTATATAATGACAACTACACCGACAGAATCGTATAATGCGATATTAAATAGAATGTCTAACCTGGAAGATCTGACGGCATTCATTGCAAATATTACAAAGGGAAAGTCCGATAAAACTGCGGCTATGTTAACATTAATTGCGTCAATGAGTGCTAAAGTGAACGATGTCAGAGAAAAGATATCTCAAATCAAAAGTGGAAGTTTAGAAGTTGGAAATAGAATAAAAGAAGTAATTAAAACTTCCGAAGATACCCAAAAAGCAAGCTTGCTTAAAATTAAAGAAAGTATTACCAATCTAGGAAATATTCAAGGGCTTGATACAGCATTACAGGGATTAGATAAAGATGTTTCATTATTGATTGAAAAGGCGATTGGTAGCGGAAGTGGTTCTGGAGCGGCAGCAGCAGCAGCAGCATCGCCAAATAGTGCCCAAGGTGCTAATACACAAGCAGGCGGCTATACATATGGAAGATCATCACATAGACGCGGAAATGGTCGTAGAAGACGCACAAAAAAAACTAGACGAAAATTGACCTATAGAAAATAGTAATTTATTACACCGACCGAAAAGAAAAATGAGATCTATTTTCTGGATATTCTTAAATTCGTGAACACATCATCTAAAGAAGAGTCGGGAGTTGTGGATGGTTGACGCGTAATACGATTAGTCGATAAACCTTCAAACATGGATGTAAGATCATCCATGTTTTGTTTATGAATAGTACGCGAATCGCGCTTTCCCTTTTCAATTGTCTTAGATGCCTGATATGACTTACCTTTGAGTGTTGGTTTTCTATCTCTTGCGCCTCCTTTCCGTGTTCTTTTTTGTAAAGTGCGTCTCATAGTCTTGTGTCCTCTGTGTTTTCGCATTTTATGCGATTGTTTCTTTCTAGAAAAGGTCATTTCTATACAATAGCATTACATTTAAATTCACAAATGGTCTAAATACCAAGTGTAAATTTAACATTGCATTTTGATGGAAATCGTCCCGTAGTTTCTCTATACTTCAAGTTTTCATACTTTCGTTTAAGACTGATCCTATTTTTCAGAACAGACCTCCATCTGCGTTGTATTAATCGAATCCAATGTGTTTTTACTACAGCAGTTGAGTATTGATCCCATTCATTCGGTCCAATCGAAATGGTTACTGGTTGTATAATTTGAAGTTGATAGTGTTTAGGATGTGCGATTATTTTTTCATAATTTCGTATAGTCGGATGTATCTTGTTGATATTCATTTCATACTTTAATCGATTCAAGTATTCCGTATACATATTTGTCGAATGTTTAATATCAGAGGATACCTGCTTCATGTTTTCATAAAATTCATCTAATTCAATCGTATCTAATATTAAATAGTTAGAATATATCGTCTCGTGTTGTTTATCAATGATTCCATGTTTCAATGGCAAATACAATTCTACTAAAGCTAATTTAAAACTGCTCATGTTAATAAGTTTTAAGCTACTTTAATTGTAATATTATAAATCAATTTTTTCTATTATAAGTATATACATGAAAATGAAACTGCCTAACTTACCCAAATTAGATAGGGTTTTAAATGACAAGAATGTGCTATATATAGTTTTTGTGATAGCTATATTAAACTTATTGGGGTATTTACTAGTTCGTAATATAGAAGCAGTAGTTTTTTTCATGATGGTTGGATTTTTAACTACCTACTTTAGTAAAAATATGATAATCGTTCTAATGACCGCTATGATTTCTACGTCTATATTTACTTCTAGTAGATCAGTCGTTGATAATATGTTTAAAGAAGGTATGACTGGTAAAAAAGATACCAGCCAACCTAAGGGAGAGAAAGTCAAACAGAAAAAACCAGCAGTCAGTAAACCATTAACCGTAGATGAAACAGAAGATGAACCGGAAGAAGACGGAGAGGTAAAAGAACCAATGTCAAGTTCTACTAGAACCCATAAAAAAAATAGATTGGATTATGCGAGTACTATGGAGAAAGCTTTTACAAATCTTAAAGATACTGTTGGTGAAGGCGGGGTAGAAGGATTAACAAATCAAACCTCAAAATTAATAGAACAACAAGAAGCTTTAATGAATAATATTAAAGGACTTGAACCAATATTAAAGTCGGCAGAATCATTTATGAATAATTTAAACATTGGTGGTTTAGATGGAATCAGCGGAATGCTATCTAAGTTAGGGGTCGGAAATAAAAAGGATTAAGTCGAAAAAATATAATATATTATTATCATTTTATAGTATATAATATGTCAAAATGTCCTCCCGGTGTTGTATGTTTTGAAAACTTTACATTCACATTTATAATTATTTCTGTAATTATTGTCATCTATTTTGTGTATTCTAGACAAACCCAACTATATAAAGGTGGTTCTAGACAAGACTATAAAGGGGAATCTATCAGAAATAGTGACAATATCGACTCTCGAATCAACTCATTATTCGGTGTATTTCCTAGACCAAGTTATTCATTTTCCAATGTACAAAATGATGTATTGATGAACCCATATACTCCACCTCTCAAAGACGATCGTGTTATAATGACAAATGATATTCGCGGTGGTGTACCAATAAACATTAATACCCGTGCCGTAGATACAAGTTATAGACAAGTAGGTATACTCAAACGTTTAAATGGACCAGAAATGTTACTTCCATTGATGGGTAGGCCATTATTCGTTGGTCGTGACAAGTGGCAGTATTATACTATGAGCGATCAAAATAATCAAATTAAGTTACCGGTGTCATTTAAGTCGAAAAGTTGCACAAGTGAGTATGGGTGTGACGAAATTTCAAACGGGGACACTACGTATGTAGATGGTATTAACGCTACATTCCAAGCGACTATATACGATAATGCTACTATGCGATATTTACCATTTGTCTAACTAATTAGCACTATCACTGCCGTGTTTTTTTTTATCGACTAATAACATTTCATGTCTACATTGTATACTACAAAATGTTTTATCTGAATACATAAACTGGGGAACCCGAATCGGACTACTACAATAACCACAAGCATAAGTTATATCTATTTTAGGTAGTTTAGGTGGTTTATTTTTACTTAATATGTGTAAATGATTATCAATCGTATTACTATCATCACACACAATTTCTTCGTTTGGAGAGTAGTCGGACTGAGTAGTAGGGTATAAATCTAAACTGTTTTTATGTTTGAAACTAGTGAATGTGGATGGACAGACAATTTTTGCTATATAAATATAGCATCGTATTAGATATGCTAAAATACTCATGGTAATTTATATACTTTTAGATTTTAATATCCTTTATTCATCAAATAGTCCATGCTTCAATTTTATAGAAAACACATAACAAGTCAATTGTTATGTGTTTACAAATCGTATTCTATATAAATATATTCGATTGATGTTGAAGTGTTATCAATATGTTCCTAGTCCCGATACGGTCTCCTGGGCAGAATTTTTGGCATAATCTCTAACAACAACTTCACTATTATTCGGTACAAATATACTTATGTCAACACGTTTTAGCGTGTTGCTAAACGGTTGTTCGTTTATTTCTAGTTCAACATTTTGTTGATCTTGTGACATAGGTAATGCTGTCGGGATACTGCTCTGCGTTGATTCAGATTCATTCTTCGTATCCAAATTATTTATACTTGGGTCATTAATTATCGAATCGGTATTTGTCGAATCGCTATTCGATGGATCGGTATTGGTTGAACCCGATGGTTTTATATTTATACAGTTAAAAGTATCGTCGGTAGTCTTGTCTCTATATGTTCCACATTCTATAAATTTTTTAAATTCGACAAATGAAATGTTATTTTCGTCTGACAAAGGGGCGGATGTATTCTCTTGTGTTTCATCTACACCGATTGTTGTTAGAATATTGGCAAATATTTTGTTAATATAAGTGCCAGTATTGAATTTACCTTTATTTAAATTCTCTGGAAATCCAAATAACTCTCTTACTCTGGTACCTACCTTATCCGTTGATGTCAATAAATTTATCAAGCTTTTTCTATTGAATGGTACAGAGGTCTCAACTTCATTGCCAGAGTCATCTATAACATATTTTGTTGTATAACTGTTGTATATTTTGTGTAGTTCCGATTCGGTAAATGGAATAGCTTTAGAAATATCGATTGAATCGGTTGTATTAGATTGTTGATCGATTGGTTGATCGATTGGTTGATCGATTGGTTGATCGATTGGTTGATCGTTTGGTTTGTCGACAAATATATCTGGATAGGCTGTCTCCATTTTCTTTAAATATATATCTAAAGCGGTTTGTATGGATCCACCACATTTACTATTATTGTTATCATTATTGTTATTTTCTAATAAAGTAAGATATCTTCCCAATTTTAACTCTGCGTCGTCTTTATTATCTGGAACAATATTGTAATTCATATTTCCCACAAATAGACTTGTACACTCGGGTAGAATATTCATTTCGTCTGGAAGTTTTTTATAGGATTCTTCAAATTTACTAATATACTCGTACCATTTTTGTAACATTTGATTGCGGTTTTCGCCATCATCAGAAGTACATACTAATAACGTGTTGTATATAGTATTATATTTCTCTTCCGCTGCTTCTATTGTAGACGGAATATCTGTGTTTATATTAGTCGGATCACATTGGTATGTACTCAGATTGGCAGCAGCAGCAGATGCCACAGTATCAGACGATTGATCCATATCGGTATAATACTTCTTACCCGTGTCAGGGTTCACCTCTATTTGGCCAGTCTTATCCGGTTCTATAAGTTGGTCTGGCTGGTCGGTTACTTTTAAAACTCCACCAGTGATATATGACTTCAGTGACCTTTTACGAAGGTTGTTATTTAGCTGTCGTTTTCGTTTAGAATTTCCACGATTGGGATGGTACTTATCAACCCGTTTATTTTGTTTTCTAGATCTATTTTTCTTAACTTTGATAGAATCTACTTTATTTTTAGAAAGTGTCATAAGTGTTATATATAATACTTTTAGAAAAAGTATTAGGCAAGTATTTATTTTATCCGACTATATTAATGACAGATAACACTAATAGTATAAATTGTCCTAGTGCCACATCACCGATTGATATAAACATGAGTAATATAATGGGTCCATGTGTACTAAAATGTGATTATACATATCAATATGGTATATATTCGCCAAATATAACAAATAATAAATCCTATATATCCTTAAATTATTCTGGAAAATCAGCACCCGTGAAATATAATGATGGAAGATATAATGTCCAGGATATTCGTATATATCAACCATCACTTCATACATATAACGGTGTTAAAGCAGCTGGCGAAATATTCATATTACACAACGGTCCTGGCAAAAATCTAATTGTTTCAATACCATTTAGTTCTGGGGGTAAGACAGACAAGGGATCTGTACAATTAGCAGCTATAATTAAAGAGGCCGCCTCGAGAACCCCAACAGAAGGAGAGTCCGTAACCTATTCTCTTGGGGACTTCTCTCTCGACAACTTTATCCCGAATAAGAAAGGATTTTTTTCGTATACTGGAACATTGCCATTTGACTCATGTAACGGAACATATAATTATGTCGTATACAAATTGGAAGATTCCCTAAATATACCAACCGGTGTATTAAGCAAGTTGAATCAAATCATTAAAAAGACCGAATGTGTAATTAAAGAAAACATTTCTTTTTACAATAAAAATGGTGCTAATTCGAATGGGGGCGACTTGGACAATATTTATATTGATTGTCAGCCAGTAAATGAAGAAGGTGAGTTGATCATTCAAGAAGGACCATCTGGTACAAATACAAATACAAGTACGATGACTGCCCCTATAGATTTTGATAAACTAAACAACGTCGTTACGATTGTTGCTATAGCTGCTTTATCCGGTGGTTTAATATTTGGTGTATGGTATCTTATAAAGAAGATGAGATCGCGAAATACAATACCTAGCACATAGATTAAGATGCTTACCAAGCAAAGTTACAATTATTCGTAATATTCATAATTTATTAGGAATAATTCACATACATATCTTATAGGATAAAACTAAACATTAGATAACAGATGTTGTGTCTGTAACAGACATGGCATCATATGTTTTATCGGAAGCCGGCACATAGTGTAAGTGGTTTGGTCCCGACTGTTCAATTAATGGAGCCATTTGCTTAACCATCTCCTCTTCCAATGTAACTGGAAATTGATTAAAAGCTGATAAATGGTTGTCGGTCTTGAGTTGAGAAGGCAGATATTTGTTGATAGCAGCTGAACCAGTGGTTATGCTAGATCGTTGAATAAGTTCATACGCAGCAAAAAGAGAAATTACACCCAGAAGGGGATTAGAATGAGTAAGTAAGTAGACAGCAAATAATAATACGATTACATTACCATAGATATTATCGATCAATTGTGCTAACATATGTGGTGTTTGAATATTAAAAATAATGTATAAAACGAGTACAATCAATAAGATTAGTTGAGGCTGATTATTTGGCTTCATGAGGTTGTTAATTAATTCCATATATCATATTATTATATTTTTTTATTTGTACGATGCTGTTTCTAAATATAATATATAAAAAGTGAATAAAAGCAATGACACTTGTTTATTATACGAATCATGTCATACCTTGGCAAAAAGGGTTATTCTATTTTAAAGAGCAATTTGACTCCAAAAGAACAATTATTTATTAAGAGCGAACTCACCGTTAAACCGTATCTGCCTAAATCACCCGTTCAGCCAGAACCATTTCACATATATAGAGAATCTCCAAATAAAATATATATGCCTAGATATTTCGGAATAAACAATTTCGGAGACATACTTGATAATAAGTTACCGAAGGGTGATGAAATTAGTATAAAATTTGAAGGTGATTTAAGAGAATATCAACTAAATATAGTAGATAAATATATAAATTTTGTTAAAGATAGCGGTGGCGGATTATTAGATGTCGACCCGGGTAAAGGTAAAACAGTTATGGCGCTATATATTATCTCTCAACTGAAAAAAAAAGCGTTGGTTATTGTACATAAATCGTTTCTGTTAAACCAGTGGATAGAACGTATTCAACAGTTTTTACCAAACGCGCGAGTCGGTAGGATACAGGGTCAGATCATAGATATTGAAAACAAAGATATTGTCATCGGTATGCTACAGTCATTGTCACAAAAAGATTATCCTGAAAATATGTTTGACAGTTTTGGAATATCTATATATGATGAAACGCATCATCTCGGAGCCGAAGTATTCAGTAGATGTATGATGAAAGTCGCGACTAATTACACGTTAGGGTTGTCAGGTACTATGCAAAGAAAGGATGGATTAACGAAAGTATTTAAATTATTTTTGGGAGATATTATTCATAAGGAAAAGACAGATACTAAAGAACATAAGGTAATTGTAAAGGCGATATCATATAAAGTAGATGACGACGAATTTAATGAGATTAAATATGATTATCGTGGAAATCCGCTTTATAGTACTATGATTTCGAAACTGTGTAATTATAACAGGCGATCTGAATTTATATTAAAAGTTTTGGAACATGAATTGGCAAACAACCCGGCACAGCAAATTATGATATTAGCTCATAATAAATCGTTGATTTCATATCTATTCAAAGCAATAGAGCACAGGAATATATCGACTGTAGGGTATTATATAGGTGGTATGAAAGAAGAAGAATTGAAGAAAAGTGAATCTAAAAAAGTTATCATTGCCACATATGCAATGGCATCGGAAGGTCTAGACATTAAGACACTAACAACCTTAATAATGGCATCACCGAAGACAGATGTATGTCAATCTGTAGGTAGAATTTTGAGGACAAAACATACAAGCCCGCTTGTGGTAGATATCATAGATTCACATGATATATTTGAAAAACAATGGCATAAACGGAGACAATATTACATTAAACAGAAATATAATATTATATCAAGTAATAACACGGCATATTTTGACAATAACTGGCAGACAGTATATGATCCTGGCAAGAATGACGAGAGTATCAAAAAAATAAAGAAACAAGACGAACCCCTAAAAGGAATTTGTTTAATTAATTTGACCTAATAAATTGGCAATTTATATTCTAATACAATTTGTTATATGGGGGTGTATCACCTAAATGCTTCCACGAATTCATACAGTCGTTTTTTGGTGTAAATGGAACAGGACTTGCTAAAGCAGATTCGGTAGAAGATAATCCTGGTGGGGCACCAGTAGAATAAGACGGAGTATTTGCTATATTAGACATGTACTGGCTATACCCGCCTTTTTGTTTTCTAGCTCGTCTAGATTTAACGATTTTCCTTTTGTTGGACTTCTTTTTATTGGTCTTTGATTTCTTTTTATTGGTTTTTGATTTCTTTTTATTGGTTTTTGATTTCTTTTTATTGGTCTTTCGTCGTTTTCTAGTGTTACCACCATCCATATTCATTTGAACCTGTGGACACTGACTTGTAGAACCTTTCACCATTGGTGGATATCCAGAACCAGTAAATGTAGACAAGGACTCTCCACTATTTTCAAACCCATAGTAAGACCCGCCCCCAATAAGAGCACCCGAAGACGCTCCCATATTAGTGTCTGATTTAACTTGATCATTTGTATATTTGGAAAAACCGGCTAAATGAACGGATCCGCCGCTATTGGTAACACCCGACGTATCGGCTAAGATTTGATCTTTAGAAAATCCGTAACCATCTCCACCTCTATACTTTCTTTTATGGAATTTATTGCGCCTTGAACCACGCCTAGATTTTCCACCGCCAACATTTACCATATTGTACATGCCGCCTTGTTCTAAAGCTAAATCGCTCGTAACAGATCCACCGCATCCTGAAACCGCACCTACCTTACTAGAAAAACCTGGATTGGAAAAATGCGCATTTTGCGAATTTACATACGGTGAAGCTTGTGCAACCAATGACATCATATATATATATATACCCTGGAAATAAAAAGTATGATAGCTAAAAGTATGAAAGGTCTTAATCATCTCCTGGTAGCCAATTGGCGTATGGATACAATATTTTGATTATTCGTTAAACATATAGGAACATATTTGTTAAATTTGGTATTATATGCGCATTCCATATTTACGCATTTGTTTAAGTCGACAAATTTATCTTCCTTAATATTTTCAAATTCATCTTCATCATCACTTTCTTCTAGAGCGTCTAAATTTTTATTTTCCTTAATTTTTCTAAATATACTATTCATATACGCACTTGTTTTAAAATTAGGAATCATTGTAATATCATACCTTTCTAAGATGTTCAAGTTATTTTTGACATATAAATGGTATACATCGTTTTGTATGTCGGCCTTGATTGCGAAAATGTGTGTATGGGTATCATCGTCCATATTTCGATATAATACACTATTATAAGCAGAATATGTAGTATATATATTTCGGGTCTGAATAGAGTAAATTTTATATCTTAGGCTGGCCGCACTTTTAATTGCGCTTTCAAAACTATTTTCAATAATTGGTAGACCAATACAAAGTCCGTTATTAGTTAAAAACGCCTGTTTTAATTCACTTGACAACATCATCTTGATAGACTCAAGCTTGTAGTGTTCGGCAGTATGTTCAATATTCTTTCCTTTATAAAAATGAATGTTTTCGATGGAAAAATATTTTTTATTTTCAATGCTAAATAATGTGCCATATAAAATTGTACCTAATACTAGTTTTTTATCGAAAATTTGTGGAACTACCACAATATTTTTTATATCTCGAACACCGCGATTTAGTTCAATGAGAAGACATACCTTTTTATCTTCAAAATAGGTGAACCACAATAAATGCTTCTTTCCGGAAGGAATTAGATAATACATATCGCTAGAAACTTTGTTATGAGTAGTTTCATAAGAAAGTTTTAAATTAGGTAACCGATTTAATATATCACTCTTATCTTTACTGGTTAACCTCATGTATGTAACTACGTATAATTATCTTTAATATAGTTAGAATGTAGAATAAGCGTTACTCGAAAAAGTATTTGACGACATTAAATTGTCAACCATCAACATGCTATCATTTTTATTATTATTGTAGCTACGATTACTATTCGTGTTCTGTTTTGTTTCGCTTAATTCCTTTAGATAATTTTTTAATTCAGTTTTCATTAATTCTTTAGAACTCGGGTCGGTGGTTGATACTTCTGGCTTAGAATTCTTACTAGTATTTTCTTTCATAACGTTGAACAATAAATCATACTGCTTCTGTGGCTTATTTACTAAATCTTTTACTTTCGGTATAGTTAAATTTGTTTGAAAAAATGTATACAAATAATGAATTAATATAATTAAAACCAAGGAAATAATGCTCATTTGTATAATCCATGGAAGCATCCTAGTATTATATATTAGTTATAAAGTTTTAATGTCGATAAAAACGTATTCATGTCTTCTTTGACAGACGTCGTTATTTCTGGTTCAGTTGTTTCAAAATAAAAAGATTCATTATTTTCGGTTATCATCGTTAATAAACTATTTTTGTTAAGTTTATATTTTCGAACGAAAATTTTATTATATTTATAATCAATTGGAATATAGTATACTTCCTTCTTAACATCTTCTTTCAATTGGATATGAAACGACAATTCTTTGCTAAATCTATGTAAGGTCCTTGGAGGAAACTCGGTGAACTTGTAGATTCTATTATTATGTATCTCGATCTTGCCTTCATTCGTATTAAACAGTAGAGTTTGATATTCTGTTTGTAGATATTTGTGAATGTCTTGAATAGGTAATTTAATATTCATATTGATAGGGTAGATTCTCATAAATTATATAATATAATATAATACGACAAACCATTTAAACCTATTATACAAATAATAATAATCATGGTGGACATTATAGTTGTAGAAAAGACTGGTGAATTAAAGCTATGTAAATATGTTGAAGGCAAAGATGAATTGTACAAAAAGTGTAAGTTCAAGAAAGTCGACAACTTTTCGTTAAGAAATACATGGGAAGTTAAACAAAATAAGTATAATTTCAAGTATGTTTCATTGTATGCTAGGGACACTGGTATCGCGAATACAGAAAATAAATACGATTTCCCTCCCCCAATCGACCACGATCTATATTTTGGTTGCTGTGCTCTAGTAGCGCATAACGAGACTAGTTCTTTCGTAGATATTTCGTTGGAAGACTGGCAGTCCATATACGAACATTTATTTGGTGGATTTGAAAATTTGGCAAATACAGCAGAGGAGGATGAGAACGAAGAAGACGAATTGGAAAACATTCCTGCTGATATGAAGACTAAATCAGGGTATTTAAAGGATGGATTTGTCGTAGATGACAATGTAACTGACAGTGCGTCTAATGAAAACAGTAATGATGACGAGGATGAGTGGGAAGACGAAACGTCTGAGTTAGAGCACGAAGAATATTGTTACTCTGACGAGGATAATTAACAAATGTATTTACACCAGTTGACATTGAAAATTAGACGAAACAACTCAATAATATAATAATTTTGTATTATATTATTAAGCATAAAAACAATGATTAACAAATCTCAATGACTCGAAAGTAAATAGTCTGTCGATTCGTTGGAAAGAAACATACCTTCGTATTTTCTCCATCACCGTCATCGATGTCACTAATCACATCGGTGTTTTCATGGATCTCTTTCTCGTATATTTCAACAATATATTGAAATCTCTCAACCTCCCTATAGTAACTCTTGGTAATATTATCAACCGTTTCTACTTTATATGGCTCCTTTTCACAAAATTGTACAACCATAATAAGCTTCTGTGGGAGACATGTGTCATACCTTCTGGGTCTATCTAATATTTCTATATCTTCATCCTCTGGATACGGTGGAGCGTGATTTTCAACATAATAATAACCATTGAACTTAATATAGCCATCTTTTCCATCACAGAAATATTCTATTGGCTGTTGGTGACATAAATACGGAGTTTGTTTATGAGTACCCTTTTTATATCCATAAAAAGTAATTTGGCGGGTTGTCATGTAACTAACTATATACAATAAGAACATTTATATCTTTTATTGTATGTTTGTCTTATTCTACGCATCATATTTATAAGTAAAAAAATTGATTAAAGAAATCATCCTATAAATTAATTAAATATCAGGTATGCGTAAAATTGAAAATTCAGAAGAGTTCCGTCAAAATATCGTTGTGAATCTCACAACGATACTAGGTGATGAAAAAATTAGTTCTAATTTAGAAAAAGGTATATATAACTATAGTCTGGATCACGCCACAAAATTAAATGTTGTAAAAAAATGGGACAATGATTACTTTATAAGAATATATCTGGATCGTCTTCGTACGATTTATATTAATTTGAAAAATAACGATGTTAAAAGTATGATTCAAAATAAGGTCATCCAAGCACATGAATTAGCATTTATGACTCATCAAGAGATGCAGCCCAAAAAATGGGATGACTTACTCTCTATTAAAAAGGTTAGGGATGAAAATAAGTACGAACCCAAGCTGGAGGCATCGACCGATGATTTCAAGTGTTGGAAATGTAAATCAAAGAAATGTACATATTATCAACTACAAACTAGATCAGCAGATGAGCCTATGACAACATTTGTAAATTGTCTAGACTGTGGCAATAGATGGAAATGTTAACAAAGGATAAAATGTCATATATATACCAGATTATACCGTTTTTTGTCATGTAACCAGTCTAAATCATTCCATGTTGTTAACCTCTCTAAAATAATACATGTGAAAATATTTTTGTATATTACCTATAATCATTAAAATACCATACATAAATAAATAATCTTTTGTTCTTCCGCTAATACACACTATTTCCTGTGTTATAAAAGTATTGTATAAGTATATCAATAATATTCCCATCAAGATATTGTATATAATATGATCTATCTCTTCAATAAATTTTATAATGGGTTCATAGTGTGATTTATTCATTTTAACTATAAAATGGGTTACCGTAAAAAAAACCCATAGGATCTTTACTACAAGTAATATTGGTAATATTATGTTTAAGTATGGATCACTTGCTGTTGTGCGAGACATTATAATATATTATACGAATAATAATATATTATATGATAGATTGTTTACAATCTATAAAATTTCTAAATCTTTTAACTTCCAATATTCAGACGCACCGTTTGGTAATGGTCTACGAATAATAACAGGTATTTTTTTTTCTTCTAATTCTTTCAAAGCAATTAAATATCCATCTATAATCGGACTCTTTAATACAACAAATGGTTTCGCTCCATTATTAATTTGCTTTGCCCGCTGCCCTAGGATTCGCGTTCGTTCATATTTAGTTAACACTGGAATTGTTTTGTGTAAATCATCTACAATGATATTATCTTTGTCCCGTTGAACTTGAGATAAATTATATACTTCGTTATAGTTATGAATGATCGATTCTGGGTGTTGATCCAATATGTAATTTTCTCGTTGTTCAACATCGAATTTTTGTAAATAATTGTCATTCTCCTCTTCGTCACTATTTGACTCGTAATCGGATTCATTTTTTTCAAAGTCCATTGGAATATTGAGTTTCGTGATTGGTGTAATACTATCAACTACTGCCTTTGTTTTTTTGACAGATTGCCCACCCTTTATTTGACTAGATTCAATTTCACCATCTTCTATGAAATCATCGTCATCGTCGTCGTCGTCATCATCATCATCATCATCATCATCATCATCATCATCATCATCATCATCATCATCCGCGTCGTCGTCGCCATCCGCTTCGTATTCGATATCCTTATTTACAGTCTTAGTAGTAACCTTTGGAACTAATGGTAAATTTTTAATAGATATTTTTGAGACGGTTCCAACATCTTCATTGTCCGACTCAACTTCTAAATCCCCGTGCTCAATATCAGATTGTTCTAAATCACTCATTCTTATAATAATATATTATTTTACTTTTAAATAACATCAATTTTTAATTATAAATAAAAAAACGATTGCGTCAGCCAAATAGATTTCAATTTCCCGGCAAACTTAATATATGACTAACCTTGTATATAAATTTATAACGAATTAATTATTTTTATCGGTTTTCCATACCGTGTCACATTTCGCACATAAATAGATATATAATTTATTTGTATCATCATATCTAATATAGATAACTTCTCTATCACTCCCATCCGCATTACATACACACTCACTATTTGGACATTTGATCGTATTAATTCTAGGTAAAGTAGGATCCAACTTAGTATATTGATTTATAATATGATTGTATTTTTGCTCATTTTTCTTAAACTGAGTCTTTGATACACAGATGTTGTTTTTAGTTAAATTATTGTCTTCATGGCCGCAATTTCTACAATAGTAAATCAATTTGTCTTCTTCCTCAGAAGAAATACGGATATAATACATATTGTTGCATTTCTCGCAAAAGTGCATGTTCTATTGATTAATATATATGAATATATTTATTTTATTTCAATTTTATATTTTTAACTGTTTAAATATCAAATATGTTTCTTTCCAATCAATATTAACATTTAGACTATAAATCCCTGTCCGGATTGAACAAGGCAAATCGTCCTTTTTGTCTTCTAAAATTTTTAATATGTGATCATGTTTTTTTGTAAATTCACTAGCCATATTCTCTTTAAAAATTGAACAAAACGGTTCTTTACACCAGATAGACTGCGGGGCCATAATTTTATTCACACAAAACTCGATATTCTTGTATAAAATGATTGTATTATATCTTTCGACATCATCGTGTTTATCGGTAAAACCAGGCTCGTGAAGTAATGGATTCGAGTCCATGATACTAACGATAGTTAATAATATGGTCCGGATACTTTGACAACCGGTCCATTGATCACCTCTCCATGTATTTAATATAGACAAACATATTTTTCCACTGCGATACATATTTGGGTGGAACCGAGTCATACCATCATTTGTTTGAAATTCTACCTTAGGTGGTCTATGTGGATAATCCGTCGGAAAATCAAATGTAAAGAAATAATTTCCGCCAACATATACAGAACCGACTGACCCTGATATATAGGCATACCCTTTCAATATATTTGATTCGTCGTGCTTATAATAAATACCTTCACTATCCAATGGATTTTTTATCATTTCTTTTACATCAGACGACAATCGTTTTATCGTATATTTGGAGATGATTATATTACTGTCGGTCATATTAAATAAGATATATGGACTTGTATTTAGGTGATATTGAGTTATTAATATATTATCAATGTTCGACGGTATAGGTATTGGGTTTTTTAATCAGTGTTTGAACAAATCGTATCTAAGAAAGAAGTTAGATATTTAGGGTCTACTCAATATATTTGCCTCGTTTTATCAATTATCCATATACGGTCTTTAAATTTTACAATTTATATAGATGATTAATTTATAAAAAAATTGACCTAAAAATATAATGGATGTATATATCAATACTCAATGTCAAAAATGAAACAATCATTTGATTCATATTTAAATTCTTTATATTCCCAAAAGGGGCAGGGTCATACACATACTAGAATTGGGGATAACACCTTGTCTATAAAAGGTGGTGTATATACTATTTCAAATTTGGCTGAATTTTACTCGAAATACACGAAACATGTATTCGAAGAAGGAAAGTATGAGTTTTTGACAGAAAAACAACATATCGATGCGGGGCCAATATTAGTAGATTTTGACTTTAGATATAACACTACTATTGAAGAAAAGCAGCATTCACAAGAAGATATTACCAATATGATAGACGCTTATTTTCAAGAAATTAAGCATATGCTAGATATTCCAAACTCAGCGACAGTACCCGTTTTCATTTTCGAAAAAGACGATGTTAACATGTTGGATGATGTAACAAAGGATGGCATCCATATGATCATAGGAATTCATATGGATCGAAATTTACAGATACTCCTTCGTAGTAAAATGTTATCCAAATTGAAAGAAATCTGGAGTGATTTACCGTTGCAAAATACATGGGAGGAGGTTCTGGATGAAGGTATCACAAAGGGTACTACTAATTGGCAGCTGTATGGTTCTAGAAAGCCTGGCAATCAAAGTTATAGTTTAAAACAATATTATGACTTAGAGTTGTTACACGATGAATGGTGTTTGAATATAAACGATGTTAAGAAATTTGATTTGAAATCTAGATTTCCAGAGTTAACCGCCCAATATACACAGCACAAAACATTTAATATGCTTGATTCAATCACAGAAGAGTATAATCATATTAAAAATTCTAAAAACGCGAGTAAGAAAAATAAGTTACGGATCGTAGACAAAAATAAACAATTTGATATAAATGATATTACAAACAAGGATATCTTAGACGAAGTTGTCGAAAAGTTTATTGAGTCTATCGAATTGAAAGATCATTATATTAAAGAAACCCACTTATACACGATGTGTTTGAGTGAAAAGATGTATAATCCGTATGATAAATGGATTCGAGTTGGGTGGGCATTGAAAAATACACACGAAAGTTTATTTATTAGTTGGATCGCTTTTAGCGCACAATCGAGTAAATTTGTATTTGACAAAATTCCAGAGTATTACGACATGTGGTGTAGATTTGATAAGAATAACGAGGATGGGCTAACAAAACGGTCTATTATATATTGGGCTAAAAATGATAACTATACAGAATATCTCAAGGTGCGCAAGGAGACAATTGACTATTTTGTTGAGAAAACGATCGAAAATCCAACTGACTTTGATTTTGCACTTGTGTTATATCATATGTATAAGGATGATTTTACATGTGTATCTATCAAACGTGACATTTGGTATATCTATACTAATCATCGGTGGGAAGAAAACGAAGGTGGCACAAATCTCCGTATGGCAATATCAAAGGAATTATACGATCTATACTTTGACAAGGTCATTGAGCTTCAAAAGTATTTAGGTAGTGGTACAATGGATAGTACAAGCGATAAATTTGCAGCCCTCTCTAAAAAGGCTAAACAGACTAGTGACATTGCGAATAATTTAAAGCGTAGAGGAGTAAAGGATAATATCATGCGAGAGGCGAAGGAAATCTTTTATGATTGTGACTTTATTGATAAGATTGACGCTAACCCGAAATTGTTATGTTTCAATAATGGTGTGATTGATTTTGCTACACAGACCTTCAGAAAAGGTAAACCGGATGATTATTTATCTAAGTCGACCAAAATTAATTATACCCAACTTGATCTTAATAAGCATGGTCGTATTGTTGAGGAGATTAATGATTTCATGTATAAACTATTCCCAGAAGATGAACTACGAACATATATGTGGGAACATCTGGCGTCTACACTTATCGGTGAAAATAACGACCAAACATTTAATATCTATAATGGTATTGGTAGCAACGGTAAATCGAAACTAGTTGAACTCATGTCGTCGTGTCTAGGAGATTATAAGGCTACCGTCCCGATTACACTCATTGCGTCCAAGCGTAATTCTATTGGAAGTACATCGTCAGAAATTGTTCAATTAAAGGGAACTAGGTATGCTGTTATGCAAGAGTCTTCAAAGGGCGACCGAATTAATGAAGGCGTCATGAAAGAAATTACAGGAGGTGATCCTTTACAAGGAAGAGCGCTGTTTAAAGATAGTATTACATTTATTCCTCAATTCAAGCTGGTCGCATGTACGAACACATTGCTTGATGTTAATAGCAATGATGAAGGTACATGGAGAAGAATTTGTGTATGTGAATTCAAATCTAAATTTTGTAATAAAGAAGATTTCGATAAAGAAAGACTATATCAGTTTGAGCTAGATAAAAATCTTGGCACCAAGTTTGCTTCTTGGTCACCAGTTTTCATTGCGATGCTTGTAGAAAAGGCCTACATTACTAAGGGATTAGTGAAAATATGTAACGCAGTCAAAGCTAGTAGCTCTAATTACAGAAATACACAAGATTACTACAGCGAGTTTGTATGTGACAAGGTTAAAAAATCACCAGGTGGTAAAATTAAGGAGACAAGTCTATACGAAGTATTTAAGACCTGGTACCAGTTACATCATGGTAAAAATGTTCCAAAGGGTCGTGACTTGTTTGAATATATGAATAAGCAATTTGGCAAGAAACAAAGGGGTGTCTGGGCGGATGTTTCCATTATATATGACGAATTTGATCCCACACAAGAGGAGTTTGATGAGTAATGAGTAATGAGTAATGAGCAATGAGCAATGAATAACTTAGAACCCTATTTCATTCAAATACATATCAAT
>OCVQ010001372.1_pt1 | contig 18792 bp, 18 predicted proteins | sample 1539061 | NCBI WGS metagenome assembly OCVQ01 (sample SAMEA3355526, study PRJEB22509) | marine metagenome | biome: marine; feature: river plume; material: water | place: USA | collected 2010-08-08 | depth 0.5 m | reverse complement strand
TGCACGAAGGAAGCTCAAGCTACAGACTTAAGAGTTTTATACCTTTCCACACTAATCAGTACGTATTATGATAGTCATCATTATAAGGTCGTAGATAATAGAAGAGAGAACAAGTGGAAATTTTAAAAACATTACTCCAAAGCGTTGTTTTCATTGCGCTAATCAGCTTAGTAGCGCTCGGCACGTTGCGAACCCAACGCAGCGGCGCTGATGGTGCAACTATCGTCTTTCCGGGCGGTGAAATGATCGCAGGGGAATTGCACACGGGACCTGAGCCGGACTGGAGCTTCACCGACAATATTTCTACTATCGAGCTTCAGCTCAACGATCCTATCTCCACACGCCGTATTTTTATTCTAGAAAGCGAAGGAAAAATTTTTGTTGTTTCGGGTTACATGAAGTCTTTCCTTGGTAAAATTTGGAAAGAATGGGCGTTCGATGCAGATGAGGGTAATGACGAAGGTGTACTGCGCGTGAATAATGTGCGTTATCCTAGACAGCTAGTTCGAATTAAAGATGGAGACGTGCTTAACGGCGTATCTTCAAAATTACTTGCGAAATATAGTGGCGTTCCATCACCCGTTTCAGCCGAGGCTATCGCTGCAGCCCGAGCAGACATAGAAAATGGTAACAGCTGGATTTTTGAACTTGCCCCACGCTAACACTATTGGAAACCAACTATGAAATTACGAAAATATCTTATCTTGTGCGCCGCCGGATCATTTGTAACTGTGCTTACCCTATTGTTGGTGCCAAGTGTAGGGGTGTCCATTGAGGGCTTATTGATTGCCTTTCTTTCTTCGAATGCCAACTGATTCAAAATAAGCAGATAAAATCTATATAGATACGTGACGGCTTCTGGGAGCGGCGTACTCATTAACTAATACTCGGCTGTGTAGCTCGACTAGATCGCACTGGTTTTTGAACTCTACAAAGACAATTTTGGATTATCTAAAGATGCTTACTTGCGATCAGGCTTTGTTTGATTATGGATCTTCTAAGCGTCGGCCGCCGCAGGCTGATCCGTTTATTGCAGTAACCCTGAGTAGATTAACGCCCAGATTGGATAACGCGTCCATGTCGGAACAGGGTATATGGGTAAATCGCAGATCGACTTCATCGCCATCTCCTAGACCTGAGTTAAGCAGAAGTGGTTTCACATCATAAAGAGACCAGTTGCGCGCCAGGCTAAGCTCCCCAAGCAGGGTCATTCCGGCGAGAGCGCTCACGTCTGCAATGCTATTGTTCTCAAGCCTTAAAACTTTTAACGCATGCAATCGCTTTAGCGGGGCAATATCTTCGATTTTATTATTGCTAAGAAACAAGTGTTCCATATCTATCATGTCGCTGAGGGCGCCAATATCTGAAATGGCATTGTCATTCAGACTAAGCTGCTGCATGCCGGCCATGCCGCTCAGTGGGCTTATATCCTCTATCAGATTGTTATGAGCCCAAAGCAAAACCAGACCATCAAGATTGGCCAGAGCACTAATGTCTTTTATTTGACTATCATAGATGCGTAGATGGGTAATCTTGGTGAGATTGGCAAGCGGACCTATATCGGATATGGCATTGAGATGGATACGTAGCAGGCGCATTTCAGTTAGACCTGCCAATGGGCTTATGTCGGTGATGCCATTAAATACTACACCTGGGTCGCGCCCATCATCCATGTTGAGATAGTGCTGGAGTTGATAGGGATACAATCCGTGCACATGTAATTGGCGAAGTTTGGTGAGCCCAGCCAATGGGCCAACATCAGAGATTGGATTCTCACTAACGATGAGTTGCTCTAGATTGGTCAGCCCACTTATCGGACTGAGATCGCTGAACCAGTTGGTATGTAAATTTAAATTAATCAAATTTGTCAGGCTGCTAAGCGGGCTTATGTCAGTAATAAGTCGATTCAGTAGATTCAGCTTGGTAAGGCCAGTGAGGTTTTGAATCCCGTCCAGATTCTCGAAGGGCTTTTCCGGCGAGGGTCTTAAAGTTCCACCATAGACCACTCGCTCAATCGAAGTGCCGACAATTAACTGTTCCAAACTTGCTGCTTTTCCGCAGTTCAGTGCTGCTCCTGCGACGAGCCCCAGCGCCTCATTAACGACTTCGGCTAGATCCTGATCGGCAAAGGTAACAATTGCGTCTTCCGTAAAATCCCGGCAGTGTTCTGTGGGAGATAAGATAATTTGTGCTTGAGCATTTGCGAAGTCGATAAAGGAACAACCTAGCACAAGCGGTAATGCCAACTTTATTAAGTAGGAGAGACGATTCATGAATTCTACCTTCTAATTAGTGTTTTCGTTTTTACTCAGATACGATCACTGAAGTCAATTAAGGCTTATGGAAATTAATTTCAGCGATAGCGATGCCGCTCTCACCTGCAACGGAATAGAGTAAATAGGTCTTATCGCCTTCCTGATAGATGGCTGGATCTCTGAGTTGGTGAACCCGCTCATCGATGTACCCCCCCTTTGAAGCTTCCAAGGGCAAGTCGGCACCTTCATAGTCCATTTCAGGCCGCAAGACTTCTATCGGTTCACTTGCAGTCCATTCACTCCAATCATCTGTTAACTCGATTGTAGAAAGCATTATGCGTTCCGGTTCGTCGCCCCGATTGGTGAAGAATACGTAGAGGCGTCCTTCTCGAATCAGCAGGCCCGAATGGCGCATGTTAGAAGTGAACAGTTGCGGGCCCGCTTTGAAATTCGTCATGCCGTCGCGAGAGCGAAAAAGGTAACCCGGCATACTCATAGCATAGTGGAAACCCTCGTGCTCAATCACGCGAAAGTAGGCGCGACCCAGATCTTCTTCTCTGCCTTCGAAGTGAATACCGTCTTCAGACAAAGCTGCGCGCGTGAATTGTCTGCCTTCACTTTGGCCATGGTAATACATCACTATTTGTTGAAGATCTTCGCGCACCTGTACGTCAGGTGATGCAATATGAGCATACAGCGCTCCTGTCCTCCCCTGCCTATGTGAGCAGGGCGGACAAGTAGTGGGAAATAAAGAGTCTTCGAGCTTTAAGGAACCCGGTGAATGCACGGTCCATGGGCCAGTGACTTCATCGGCGTAGGCCATGCGAATGTATGTGCCACGGTGATCAGCGAAATACAGGTAGTAATTGCCAAGGGGGGTCTCTACCCAATCCGGTACCCTAATCAACGAGGGGCCCTGGATATTGCCACCCATTCTAGTATCCATTTCGGGAGTGATGATAGGAGCATCGCCAATGCGAGTGACAGTTATGCTGTCTGGCTTTGCGACGGCTGCGGCCGAAGACAAGACAAACAAGAAGTATATTAGTAGAGTTGGTGTTCTAGTTTTTTTCATGAATGAGCGCCGCGTTTATGAAAATCAGAAACTATCTCAGTGGAACGATAATATCCAGTATCGTATATGTATTTGTGCCGACATGTCCCGGACTAGTCTTACGGTAACTAGTGAATATTAAGTTAAGCTTTAGAACTGTAACCTAGGCTTGGAATGCAAAGACATTGGAGCGGTAATGCGTATGAAACTTATCAAATCACTGATCCTGAAAATCGGATTATCTTGACTTTGGGGCGTGTTTTCCCCTAGAGAAGTTCACTAATTTGGTGTAAGAGCGTCTATGTGCTCTGCTGAGTCAACTGACGGTAGAAAAAATTATTTAATTTAATAAGTCATTATATCGATGACGCACATTATCTTCATGTGAGGATCGATGGTTTAGACGTGCCGCGGGAGTTGAGAGTTTATAATTGCGAGCCCTGATTCAATAGTTTTTTTGAGTGCCGGCACTACCGCACAAAGTATGGAGATAGATAATGAGACTATTTACAGCAATACCCTTACTCTGCTTTTTTATTGCTGCGAGTGCACAAGAGAATGAAAGGGATAGTGAACAAGAGATTCGTATTCTGTCTGCGTATCACGGGCTTGACCCCTTGCCGCCACTAGCTACAACTCGATTATGTGGATTGCCTCCGACTCGCGGCCAGGATGGCATGCCCGTTACCTTTTCTGTGCAGCTAAATAGTGCATCAGTTTCTGCGACTGCCTTTGCCGTTAAAACCAGCTCTGGTGAAACTGTTACTCCGCTGTGCGCGACATTGCGACCTGCGATAGAGACGCTCGAGAAGCGCACGGTGCTCCTTATCGGCTCCTTTAGTGTCGACAAATCTTTGCCGCGTAGTGTTGAAATTGTGGAACAACTCGAAGATGTCGATGGGAATTCACTGGTCGGCCTGAAAATTGAAAAAGTGACGCCCCTTGCGTCTGGTCCTAGCCTTGTGCTTGCCGAGCGCTTCGCCCCTGATACTTTAGGGCTTGAAGGGGAATGCCCAATCGATATCGCACAAGTAGTCCAGCTAACTTGGGAGGGCGGGGTCACCGGCCCTCAGGGGGCCGCGCTTGCCGAGGCCCAACGAACCGCGATATCAATTCTTCTTAGAGACGGTAATTCCGTGCATCCACTGTTCCTCGCTGAAGATGACCCGGATAACCATGTCATTGCCTGTGTCGCTGAGACCAGTCCAGCAGTTTTGGTTAGCGTAGCAGCGGGCCTCTTTTATGATCCGGGTGATGACGCTAACCCTGAGACCAGAATAGATGTGATTTCAAGGATGAATGAGTAATCTTTTCCGGGATTGCCGTATTACCTTTACTATCTTTGAATAATTTAAAGATGAAATATAGACAGGAACTAACTTTGACAATGGTTATATCTGTGTCTGAAAAAGGAATCTCGATATGAAACACTTTTTTAAGCAAACGTCTTTGCTTGCGTTGTCGCTTGTTCTTAGTTCTGGGGCTTGGGCTCAGCGATTGCTGCAGCCTTCTGAAAGCTGTCGCGACCACTCTGCGTCTAGCATAGTGAGCTTTGCTGATGCAGTGCTAGAGAAGAAAGTGCATGAGGCTTTGTCAATCGGGCCACAAGATGCCCTGACTTGCGAGCTAGCTGCGCAATTAACAACACTGGATGCCTCCGGTGTAGGTGCGAGAAGATCGGTCTCAGGCTCGCCTGAATGGAATGACCCTGAACATCTGTTTCATGATCTCTCCGGTATGCAGAACCTCACAGGCCTAACCGACCTTGCGCTAAGGAATCGCGGTCTGTCCGATATTCGCCCGCTAGCCGGGCTTACCGATTTGATAAACCTGAATCTGCATACAAACTGGATTTCTGACATCGGCCCATTGCGGGATTTGACGAAACTAGTGAGGCTGCGAATCGCCGAAAATCCCCTGAGCGATATCAGTGCCCTGAGTGAACTAACTGAATTGAGAGTACTTCGCATGCATCGCCATGGCGATTTTATAGGCGGGCAAAACCCGAGGACCCATATGGGGGCGACAGGATTGCTGTTTACAAATGCCGTTACCGACATTAGCCCTCTGGCGAAACTAACCAAGCTAGTGGATCTTAATATTCATACTCAGGATATAAGCGACCTGACACCATTGAGTGGATTGACATCACTGATTGAACTGCGACTAGCGGCCAATTCGTTCACCGATCTCAGCCCATTGCGCGGGCTCAGCACTCTCGAGTATCTAGAACTTACTGGCAATGACATAACCGATATAACGCCATTGAGTGGTCTGACAAACCTGATGCAGCTTGATCTTCGCTTCAATCCTGATTTAACCACTATTCAGGCGCTGTTTGAAAACCCCGGGATTGGGGCTGGAGATATCGTCGAGCTGAGACATACCAATGTATCATGTACAGATCAGGCGCGGCTGGCAGATAAAGGGGTGGAAGTTCGTACCGAATTATTTTCTTCTTGTGCGACTGCTACCAGACAGAGATAAGACCGGACAAAACTATTAATAGCTGCCTGAAATGGCACCCCGGGGACTTTATGAAGGCTGGTATTGTTCTGAAGCAAAGGCTCTTTTACTATCCATTAAGATTCGTAATGTAGAAGCGAGGATGTGATGGGTCAAGAATTCGCCAAAAAGCTGAGAAATCAAAAAGGCTGGTCGCAAAGTGAGCTAGCCACGCTATCTGGAAAGTGAGCTAGCAGCGCTATCTGGTTTAAGTGTCAAGACCATTCAAAGAATAGAACGTGGCCAGGGAGCACCGTCTTTTGATACGGCTAAGGCGCTTGCCTCGATTTTCGATAAGCCGTTTGCAGACTTTCTACCCTCTCAACCGCCTAAAGAGGTGAGTGCGCAGTCCCTCAGTGATCACGCTGAACCCAAAGGCACCACGTCATCTCAAGTAAGCATCGATATGTATGCGAATATGCTACACAAAGCTGAACATTATTGGCGGCCTGCTGTAACTGCGGTGTTTGTAGTAGCCCTTTTTGCGTTCCTTACTAAGTTGTATCTTGATATGGAGACGCTTTCGGAAGTTGTGACTGATTTGGCATCTGTGATGGCGAGTGATTCGGCTTACGGCCTTTCAGGGGAATCCACCGCTACGTTTATTTGCTCAACAGAGAACAGGTGTGAGAATGGTAGCTTTGACGATTATTATGGAAACCAAGCGTTAACATATGCGTTTCAGGGCATAGAAGGGAACATAGACGGCGCTGGCGGAGTGACGCTTTTAGAATTAGTCATGCTGAGGGATACAGCAAGAATAGTTACTGTTTGGGAAGAGTCTGCAAAGAAAAACTCCGACGTCAGTTCATCTCTGGCTTTGAGCAACTATTTGCAGTGTTATAGCAATTCACGTTCGATGTTGTTTTCAGCCAGTGAGAGTATCGAGAAAATGCAAGATTGTGTTTACTCTGTTTTGACCAATGCTCAGTGGAAAGTGGGCTCCGGAATGAATCAAGCCCTAATAAATCTTGGCCAAAGGATGCAAGATTCAGGTCCATACCGAAATCAGTTCAGGCTTCCAGTTACTACCGATATTACAGACTGCTAGATATTTGCTTCTTTACTAACGACAACTTGGTTCATCTTTTACTTCGGTCCTTTTCTAGCCTTTGCGTTCGGTTCCAAAATTTTCTAATCAGGAATTAGCACTGTCCTAAATCCAATATGACTGGTGCCAAGTCCGCTATCTTGAGCTTCTCTGGCTGCAGGCCTGAAACGAAGACAATAGTTTTCGGCGCATAAATAGGAGCCTCCCTTGATTACTCGAGCTACGGCATTCCCATGATTGCGGTTCACGCTTTCCTGCTGCGAAGGACCGGTTGGATTCAAGGAGTCAGCTGGATCGTGTTCGGGGTAGTACCAGTTTGAAGTCCACTCCCATACATTTCCGATGAGATCATAAATACCGTAATCATTTGATCCAAAACAACCAACCGGCGCGAGGCCTGTATGACCGTCTTCTGATTCATGTTCTACAGGAAATGAGCCCTGCCAGGTATTGGCATGATGATGGCCATTAGGAGCTAGCTCGTCACCTTCCCAAGCGTATCGGCCGTCTCTTTTGTTGCGCGCCGCTAGCTCGAACTGTGCCTCTGTTGGCAACGATCGTCCCGCCCACTTCGCATAGGCTTCTGCGTCTTCGAAGGCGATATGAATAACCGGGTAATTGTCTTTGTCTACTAAGTCGCTGCCCGGACCATCTGGATGGCGCCAGTTGGTTCCCGGCACCCAAGACCACCAGTTTTCTAAACGTTGACCTGGAAGGGGTGGAACAAACAACACGGAACCAGGCAATAAAAATTCAGCTGGTACATCGGCTGGCCAGTCAGCCGGGTCGGGACTTTGTTCGGCAACAGTGATATAGCCCGTTTCTTCAACAAATTTGGCAAATTGTGCATTAGTCACTTCATGGGCATCCATCCAGAACCCAGAGACGGAAACTGCATGAGCCGGCCCTTCATCCTTGTAAGTTGAGTCGTCACCCATAATGAATTCAGCACCCTCTACCCATGCCTGATCAACCTGCTCTTCTAAACAAGCGCTGGCGTAATGCGTTTCCATCGCGGACTGCGCATACGCAGATTGGCACAGTAAAAATAGCCCACAGGACAAGTAGCCATAATGTTTTTTTTGCATATTAAGTGCCTATTTTCGGCGTACCCATTACGAATGCTTGCAACAATGTACGAAAGCAAGACGGATGGCCACAGATCAATTGCCGGAGCTGGGTGGTAGCTCTCCCTGCCAGCCTCTGTCGAGTCTCGCAGAGAGTTCAGCGACCAGATCAGCATGAGCCGGATCGTCCTTGAGATTAGTATATTCCATCGGGTCCTGCTCGAGATCATACAGCTCCACCAGAGTGTCACGCTCGCCATTCAATGGTATCCATTGGGTGTATCGATACCTGGCCGTTCTAATAGACTGGCCATCATAGCCTTCTTCATTTATCAAAGGAGAATTGGTTGAGCCAGATCCCACCATGCGTCTGGATTGGGAGAATGCCGCAGACTTCCAAGGGCTACCTGGGTCATCAAGCAAAGGCTCAAAACTTGAGCCTTCCAGATCGTGCGCTGGATTAGGCAAGGACGCCAGATCGATCAGGGTCGGATAGAGATCGACCAGTTCCACGATGCCTTCAGAAACTGACCCTGCACCCCTGCCATCGGGCAGACGCACGATCAAGGGCACGCGTATTGATTCATCGAACTGAAATTGCTTGCGCCAGAGCCCGCCATGTTCATTCAATTGAAAGCCGTGATCGCTGGTAAACACCACGATTGTGGAATCCGCGAGACCGAGGTCCTCTAAGCCTTTGAGCATTCGGCCAACATGGTGATCTGCCATTGTCACCATGGCATGGTAGGCCGCGATTGCCTGCTTTTTCTGAAGCTCTGAGTGAGCGGCATCATCCTCTAACACCAGCGTCGAAGGTGCGGGAGAATCACTTCCGTCACTTGCGGGGATTGGGGGCAGCACAATGTTTTCCGCAGGGTGCTGATCGAAGAACTCCACCGGCCCGACCCAGGGCTGATGCGGTTTATGCAGACCCGCAGCGAGGAAGAAGGGTTTGTCCCGGTTCTCTGCCATTAGCTGGATAATTCTTGTCGCCGTGGTTCCATCGGGGGTCATTGGCGGCGATTCGCGGGTGGCACGCCAGGTCAGAGGCAGGCTCAGGGTTCGGCTACTTCCAGCGAAAATATCCCGACGCGACATGCCATTTTCCGAACCCTCTTTCCAGGTGTTGTCCCGCACTTGGGAAAGATCGTCGCCCGGCAGGTAGCCTGGAGTATGGAAGAGTTGTGCCGGATCTCGCGACAGAGCAAACTTCGATTCATCCCAATTTACCGCACCCTCAAAGGAGTTGTGACCAACCTTACCGACCCTGCCTGTAAAATAACCATGATCATGGAAGTGTTCGGGCAGCATTCGCAGTTCGTCACCAATCTTGTGGCGCGGCCAAGTTCCGGTGGTATGCACATCGACCGTGTTGGGTCTAAGCCCGCTTAAAAGAGATGCACGGGAGGGATTGCACAGAGGATTCTGCACAAAGGCGTTTTCAAAGCGGATACCCTGCGCTGCCAGCCGATCCAGATTTGGTGTACTGGCCGTGGCGTAGTGCGGCCTCGCCCCCGAGCCAATATAAGAACCCAAGGCAGTATTCAAGTCATCTACGATAATGAATAGAACGTTCGGCGGATCTTCGTCCTGAACCTCGCGCAGTGGCGCGGCCGTCTCGAGAAGAAATCTGACCGTTCGGTCAGTGGTTTGCGCAAAGCTAGATACACAGAGTACCGCTGTCAGTAGCGCCCAAACTAATGTCGTCAGTTTTGAAACTCGATTCATATCCAAACTCCCTAAGCTTTACTCATGCTCAGTATTATAGCGCTGAAAATATTGAATTGGTGGAGACTAGTCTCGGACTTGTCCCTCAGTCATCAGGCGGAACTAAGTTATACTGAGCCTTCGAAGCAAAGCGTCTCAACACGTATTTTGAATACCCACCAGGCAGGAGATATTTCAATGCCACCAAGAAGTAATTCTCTACTGACGACAATAGCGGAGAGAAATAGGCAATTACGGTTTAACCGTAATTTACTGGCCATACTCTTTAGCTGCTTTGTTCTACCTTTTGCCGTTCAAGCACAATCCAGCGATCGCCCCAATGTCGTCCTGATTCTTGCAGATGATCTTGGTTATACGGATATATCTCCTTTCGGTAGCGAAATAAGTACGCCGAATATCTCGCGACTCGCTGCTCAGGGATTGTCGTTTACTAACTATCATACCGCTGCTAATTGCGCGCCAGCTCGAGCGATGCTACTGACTGGAGTCGATAGCCACCGCAATGGCGTACCGAATATCCCCGAATCGATTCCTCCTGAACAAATGGCTTACGATCATTATCAGGGAGTACTTAGCGACAAAGTCGTCACTCTTGCCAGCCTATTGCAAGACAATGGCTACCATACCTATATGACTGGTAAATGGCATTTGGGGCATACGCCATCTCTATTGCCTTCTGCTCGCGGATTTGATCGAACAATAGCCATGGCCGACGCAGGCGCGGATAACTGGGAGCAGCGTATTTTCCTCCCAATCTATGACCAGGCGAACTGGTATGCAGATGGAACGCCACATACATTGCCTGACGATTTCTACTCATCGGAATACTTCATCGACAAGGCCATCGAATTCATCGATTCAAATGAGAGCAGTGACCAACCTTTCTTTGCATACATTCCGTTTCAAGCCGTTCATACACCGGTGCAAGCACCGAAAGAGTACTCGGACAGATATGCCGGTGTCTATGATAAGGGCTGGTCAGTGATGCGCGAGAAGCGGCGGCAGGCCGCAATTGCCAAAGGCGTAATACCGGCTGACTCTCAAGTTAAAGTAACTCCGGGGACTCCGGACTGGAACGAAAGCACGGATGAACAGAAGCGCTATGATGCTCGTCGCATGGAAGTCTATGCCGGCATGGTGGATGCTATGGACGCACACATTGGACGCCTGATGTCGTATCTGGAAAGTATCGATGAGTATGACAATACGATTTTCATTTTCACCTCAGACAATGGCGCGGCAGCTGGGGGGCTGGATGGATTGAACGGGAATGCTCCTCTCAATAGATGGCTTGAGCGTGTGGGATACAGCACGGAGTATGAAACCCTGGGAGAAAAAGGATCATGGGTAGCACCGGGCATAGGTAATGCCTCGATTTCTAATTCACCGTTGATCCACTACAAATTCCATACCAACGAAGGGGGGCTGCGTGTGCCCTTGGTGATGTCCGGACCGGGCATTTCGCAGCACGGTGAATTAACCGATGAGTTCACCTTTGTGACAGATATTGCGCCCACTATTCTCAGTTTGGTTGGACTCAATGATCACGAAGGCAACTTCAATGGTGATTCAGTTGAGCCCATAGTCGGCGCGAATTTCTCTGGTTATCTGGTGGGAACTACGCAGCAGGTCCATTCCCCCTCTGAACCTATAGGCTACGAGTTAGGGGGAAGTAGTGCGCTATTTAAAGGCGATTATAAAATCGTGATCAATCGGGTCGAGCAGAACGAGACTGAGTGGCATTTATATAATATTAAAGTTGATCCTGGTGAGGTGAACAATTTAAAAGCCGAACTGCCACAGTTGTTTGAAGAGATGCTGGCGGACTACGAGTTGTGGGCGCAAACTAACAATGTGTTGCCAATGCCTGAGGGATACAATCGCGCGGGCGCTATCTTCAGAAGTGGAATCAATTAATCTTTCGACTAGACGTTAAAATGGATTTATTAGAATTTGCTAAATTCTCTTTGATCAGAGTCATGCTCCTAAAAGGGGTGAGAGCTGGGCGGTTGCTAGAAAAAAAGATCAACCTAGCCCAGTGAAGTGTCTAACCAACTAGGGCTTTACGAATTTTTAGTTATCAAAAACTATCTGATGCTCTAATGAATTCGGTATTGATTCCAACATCAAAATTAAAAATAGGAAATATTATGAAGGTTTTTCAATCTATCACGTTATTATCTCTTTTCATCATGCTGCCGTTGATTAGCTTTGCGCAATCTACGACTAATAATGATGAACAGGAAGTTTTATCCGTACTTGATGATTTCATGTCTTCTTTCAGCGGGAGTGATCCTGTTGGACATTCTGCGACCTACCATGTTCCTCATTTTCGTCTTGCTCGCGGAAGCATGTCGAATTGGGCAACAAGGGAGGACGTTGTAACTGCTCATATAAGAATTTTTGATAATTTGAGTGATACAGATTGGCATCATTCTGAATGGGTAGAGCGGGAAATTATTAACATCACTGATACGAAAGCTCACGTGGCTACTCGCGTTCGTCGTTTTCGCGACGATGGATCGGAAATAGTAACCTTCGAATCTCTATATATTCTAATAAAAGTAGAGGGTCGCTGGGGAATAAAATTCCGCTCAAGTTTTCTATAATTCACTAATTATTTATTAAGAAGAGAGGAGTAACATTATAGAGTTCCGTTAGAAATTTTGCTACCTCTACTCGACTGAATCTGTGGAATAAAGTGATTTGATGGAGATGGCTTTATCAGCCCTAGGAAATTTTCAGTATGGAAAAAAACAAAATAGCTCTGATTCTCTGGTTTTCTTTTTTATTTACCGCACCAGTTAGTGCGCAGATGATGACCGAACAGGAAGCGGACGCGCTTTTTGAATCGCTGTCCAACTGGGGCCGTTGGGGAGAGAATGATCAAAAAGGTACGGTTAATTTCATCACGTCAGAAACGAGGGTGTCGGCAGCGCGCCTCGTTCAGACGGGTACGTCGGTTTCTATGGCACATGAGGTGTTAGATGAGCCGGCGGCAGATAATTTCAGTCCCTATGATCATCGCATGACGTCGATCGGCAGTAGCCCCGGCCCTTGGTCCGGAGACTTTATCGGGGTTTCCTATCATGGCTACGCGCATTCGCACCTAGACGCACTATGCCATCGGTTTCAATTCGGAACTATGTATAACGGCTATTCAGAAGATGAAGTAACAGAAGCTGGCTGTGGTCAATTGGCGATTACTGCCTTTAAGGAAGGTATTTTTGGTCGTGGCATCGTCATGGATTTTCCGCGATTGCGCGGTGTGGACTGGCTGGAAAATGGCACTCCTATAACTTCGGACTGGCTTGAGGAATGGGAAGTGGCAAATAATATTAAAATAGGATCTGGCGACATCGTGTTGATTCGCACCGGCCGCTGGATGAGAAGAGCTACGCTAGGTCCCTGGAATCTTGCCGCGGATTCGGCGGGATTACATGCTAGTTCGGTATCATGGTTTAAAGATAGGGAAGTAGCACTAATCGGTAGCGATTCAGCGCTGGATGTAAAGCCTTCGCTAGTTGAAGGTTACGATTCGCCGGTGCATGCACTGGTTCTGGTGGCTTTGGGAATGCCTATTTTTGACAATCTTGATTTAGAAGCGGTATCCGAAGAGGCGCAGCGTCAGGGGAGGGCTGAATTTCTTTTTACTACTGCACCATTGCGCGTCAATGGTGGTACCGGATCACCATTGAATCCAATTGCAACGTTTTAAAGTCATCAAAGAACAGGTAGTAAATTAATAAATTGCAAATAATGTGACTAAGCATGACATAGCTATTAGAGGAAGACATGATAAGAGGAAAAATTATTGTTCTTGCAGTGATAGGAATTGCTTCAGTTACCAATGCACAGAATCCAGTTGGAGACGCATTGACCCGCGCCCAAGCGGCTGACGGCAGTTATATAAGTTGGCGTGAACATCTCATTGATGACCCCATTGAGTCTGGCATTCCATTCAGCGGCAGTGATGGCCTGGTAGTTGGTGATATCGACAACGATGGCTTCGAAGATATAGTCTCTGTTCATGAATCTGATTCCACCTATGATTCTGCGACATTTGATGACGGGTTCGACCCCCCGGCTGCCGGTCATGTGCGTATTGCGTTTGGGACGAGCGACCCGGAAAAATGGATTAATATTACTCTTGCCGAGGGAGCTGAAGTAGGTGCTCCTGAAGACGCTGTGTTGGTGGATATTAATCGTGACGGTTATCTAGATATTTTTGTCGCTGCAGAACTTGCTCATCTGATATATCTAGAAAACCCGGGAGTTAACGTGCGCTCTTCAGCGTGGAAACGTTTGATTCTTCCTCAGAGTTTGAATCGCGGGTCTTATATTCGTGTCTTTTCTGCCGATTTTAATAGTGATGGAATTCCTGAAATTATAGCGCCCAACAAAGGCGCCCAGCGTCCTAGCCCAGCTGACTATGCTCGCTCAACACCGGTTGAATTATTTACTCTGCACGGCGACCCTCTGGAAGGTGATAGTTGGCAGAGAGAAATCCTGGGGCGCTATAGTATTCCGCAGAATTCAGAAACCATAGATCTTGATGGCGATGGTGATCAGGATATCGTGGTGGGAGCCAGGGGAGAAAATCGTATTCTCTGGTACGAAAATACTGGTGAGCTAGAATTTGTTGAACATGCCATAGGCATTAATGGCGGGATTATGCAGGGCTTCAATCTGGAGTATGCCGATCTCTCGGGAGACGGTCGTCTAGATATAATTGGTGCAGGCAGACCGCCGGGCTTGATGTGGATTGAACAGCCAGCGGCGCTCGGCGATGCCTGGAACGGTTTTCAAATAGGTACATTCCTGCCCGACAGCGTCACTGGCATGGAGCTCGCTGACATTGACGGTGACGGTGACGCTGACGTGATTGCTGGCAGTTACAGCAGGGGAGATCGCATGGGAGATGACTCTACAATGGACATAGGTAGTGCATTGGGAAGAATCGGCTGGTTTGAGAACCCAGGCGATGCCAAGACTGAATGGATGCGTCATGATATTTCTAGGCGTAAACGTGGCATGTTCGATAAATTCATTGCTCGCGATTTGGATAATGACGGTGACATGGATTTTATTGGGACTCGTGGAAATAGCTATCCTTATGATGGTGTGTTCTGGCTTGAGCAAGTGCGAACTGTAACACCGGTTGCTTCTTTTGAACGCGCAAGAGATATCGAAAGTAGCGAAATGCCCCTACCCTGAGTGACGTGCATTCTGCCGTGCCAGCGTTTTGCAGAATCCCACCTGTCGCTGGTCAACGTGGGAGGCTAATCGACAAGGAAAAGAAGTATGAGACGGATTACTTTTGACTATTCTGGAGCGCGCGTGGTAATCGTCCATCTCGGTTAAGCCCCAAAAGAGCCTCGTTAACGGACAAGGAAAATTAGATATGATGGACTTGAATCAGTATATGCAGCGCGCTCAGCGTGGTGTCTACACTAACGCCATGACGGCGTTTGCTCTGCTATTGAGTTTAGCGTCTACAGCGCTCGTCGCTCAAGATGTGGGGAAGCCTGCGTTTACGAGCCACAGGGTTACTCAATCGATAGCGATGCTTGAACCCGCTGACACCAACGGCAATGTAGGTGTTTTTTTTGGCGACGAGGCAGTGTTATTAATCGACTCGCATTACGAGCGCAATGTTGAGGCGCTCGTCGCAGAGGTCGCTAAGCTAACCGATTTACCCATCAGCTTTGCGGTAAACACGCACATTCATCCAGACCACATCGGAGGCAATGCGCGATTGGCAAGCTATGGCGTCACGCTGGTCGCACACGATAGCGTCCGCCTGCGCATGCTCAAGGAGCTGCGCATTCCGCGCAGAGGCGGTATCACCTTTCCGCAACCTGCAGAGGCTGCGCGGCCTGTTATCACCTACAGTGAGGCGCTAAGCTTTCACCTGAATAACGAAGAGGTGCGTGTCTTTCTTGCGCCGCCCGCTCATACCGATGGCGATAGCTTCGTTCACTTTGTTGATTCAGATGTGCTGCATTTAGGTGACGTCTTTCGAACTAACATGTATCCGATCATCGATCAGTTCAATGGTGGCAGTTTTTTGGGCATGATCGCGGCGATGCAAATCGCGATCGATATGGCTGGGCCTGACACGAAAGTTATACCTGGTCATGGGGGGGAGGTGAGTGATCGCGCAGGGATGATCGAGGTGCATGCAATGCTCTCGTTATTGCGCGATCGAGTTCAGACTGCCATCGAGTCAGGTGCCTCGCTAGAAGAGATTGCTGCGATGAATCTTTCGCAAGATATTGATGGCCGCTGGGGTAGTGTGCCGTCGTGGACGTTTACCGATTTGTTACCCATTATAGACTCGGAATTACGCGCACAGCGCTAGGAAGTAGTATGCAAGGAAACCTCACAAGGACATTCGCGTCGCTCGCCTCATTTGCCTCTTTTGCTAAGGCGGCCGCCATCGTGGCAACAGGCTTGTTGGTTAGCGGTCATAGCATGGGCCAGCTGGGAGCGATGATGAATCCGGGCCTTGTCGGGCGTGATCAGACTGAAGCGATTCGCATCAACGACGCTATTTTTCAGGCGACTGGATTTGGCAATACCACAATGGTCGCAACGCCTGCGGGCAATGTCATTGTCGATACCTCACTGATCGTTAGGCGACTGGATTTGGCAATACAACAATGGTAGCAACGCCTGCGGGCAATGTCATTATCGATACCTCACTGATTGTTAACGCGTCTCGTCACAAACGGCTGCTACAGGCGGAGGATGATGGTCCTGTTAAATACATTATCCTCACCCATGCCCATGGCGATCATATCGGCGGCGTGAATGCGTGGCGCGAAGAAGACACAGAGATAATCGCGCAGGACGAACACTACGAATTCGTCAATTATCAAAACCGCTTAAAAGGCCTGTTCTCGCAGCGCAATGCGGCGCAGTTTCCAAGCCTGAATGTTGTGCAGCTGAGTGAGCTCGAGATCGCGGAAGGGGTTGACAATTTTGGCGCTGAAATCGTTCCGACGATTATGTTCGAAGAAGAATATAATTTCGAACTCGGCGGTGTCGAATTTAATGTCCTGCACACTCCCGGCGAGACCTATGATCACCTGAGCGTGTGGGTGCCAAAATACCGCGCTGCGTTCGTTGGCGACAATTTTTACACCTCGTTTCCGAATATGTACACGCTACGCGGAACCAAGCCGCGTTGGGCGCTAGACTATGTCGATTCGATTAACCGGATATTAGCGCTGGAGCCTGAAATTTTAATCCCGAGTCATGGCGATGCAATCATTGGCGAACAGCAAATACAACGCGAACTGACACGCTATCGCGATGCTATTTTATATGTGCACGATAAGACTGTGCTTGGCATGAATCAGGGCAAAGATGTGCATACCCTGATGGCTGAGATAACGTTGCCATCTGATCTGGATATCGGTGAGGGGTATGGGCGCATTTCATGGTCTGTGCGCGGAATTTATGAAAGTTATATGGGCTGGTTCGACGGTAATCCTACCTCGATGTTTTCGACGCCAGTCGACGAAGCCTACCCGCAGCTGGTCGAATTGGCGGGCGGTGCAGAGGCGGTTGCCATGCTTGCCGAGGCGCAGATCGAATCGGGCGACTTCGAACTCGCACTGCATTCGGCGGACATAGCGCTGAGCGCCGAGCCCAAAAGCGTGAGAGCGTTGCAAGCTCGACTCGCGGCTTTTAACGCATTGCTCGCCGCGTCAGACAACTCGAATGAGATTGGCTGGCTTAGCTTCGGTGTACGCGAATCGCAAACTGCGCTAGACGCCGCATTGGCCCCGTAGCCTAGATTACGCGCGCTGCGGCCAGCGCGTCGATTTCTTCGCCTGTGTAGCCGAGCTCTTTGAGAATAGCGCGAGAGTTTTCGCCAAGCGCCGGCACTTTAGTTACAGAGGCTTTGAATGAGTCGCTGCGCGCCGGCGGCTCGAGTGCTTCGAGGAGCCCGGCTTCGGTTTCTACTTCGATAAACCTGTTTAGTGCGCGTAGCTGAGGGTGCTGCCATAGCTCTGCTATCGAGTTGGCTTTCGCACAGGCGATGCCACACACCTCTAGCGCCTCGATGACTTCCTCAGCTCGTAGGCCTCTGAATTTTTCTTCGATAATAACGCGGAGACTCTCTCTGTTCTGTGACCGATCGCTGTTGTTGGCGTACTCGGGCGCTGCTATCAATTTTTCATCGCCAAGAACGTTTCTGCAAAATTTTTCCCATTCCCGCTGGTTCTGAATGCCGATCATCACCTCGCCGGCGCTGGCTTCAAAATCACCGCCGGTGCGGAAGCATCCGTAAGGATATATTGTCGCGTGGTCTGTGCCAGTGCGAGCCGGTTGTGCTGCCTCATCAAGCGAATAGTAAAGCGGGTAACCCATCCATTCAGTCATCGCTTCGAGCATCGATATTTCGATATGGCTGCCGAGACCCGTCTTACCTCGTTGGATGAGAGCGGCTAGGATGGCGGCATGTGCTTGAGTTCCTGCGGCAATATCAGCAATCGATATGCCGCTTTTCGCACCCTGCGCCTGGTTGCCTGTTATTCCCAAGAAACCAGCCTCGGCTTGAATAAGCAAATCATAGGCTTTGCGAGACGAGTGTGGGCCGGAGCTTCCATAGCCACTAATATCGCAGACGATTAATTTTGGGTTTCTAACTGCGAGTGTCTGTTTGTCCAGCCCCATTTTTGTCGCAGCGCCGGGAGCGAGGTTCTGGATAAAAACGTCGGCTGTACTCAGAAGTGTATTGAGAACGTTCAGCCCTGCGGCCTGTTTAAGGTCAAGGGTGAGGCTCTCTTTCGATCTGTTTGTCCAAACGAAATGGGACGACAAGCCGCGTGCCCGCGAGTCATAGTGACGCGCAAAATCTCCGCCGTCGGTGCGCTCGATCTTGATGACACGGGCGCCGAGTTCGGCGAGTTGGCGCGTCGCGAGTGGCGCGGCTATCGCATGTTCGAGTGCGATGACGGTAATGCCGGCTAGTGGGGGTGAATGCTGTGCCATTGTCGGTCTATATTTTTAGTTATTGGGGGTTCTAATTTGGTTGCCGTCTCAGAGGAAACGCGCCTCGGCGCGCATGGCGACGACGCCATCGTCTTTTACTATCCATAGGGGGACGCATCCGTC
>OCVQ010001369.1_pt1 | contig 18822 bp, 24 predicted proteins | sample 1539061 | NCBI WGS metagenome assembly OCVQ01 (sample SAMEA3355526, study PRJEB22509) | marine metagenome | biome: marine; feature: river plume; material: water | place: USA | collected 2010-08-08 | depth 0.5 m | reverse complement strand
CTGGAAGGATATTCAGGTTCAAGTTTTATCCTTGAATTATTAACTTAATGCGTTAAGTATTTAGAAAAATATTATATATTGATAATATATACAATGGAAGTTATTCTCTCACAAAAAGACTTTAGCGAAAAGACACACAAAGTTTATGCCTCTATTATTCGTCGCCTAATTAAACTCAAGTTTAAATATCCTTCAAAAAAGAATGAGAAGGTTGATTATATTAAGGAGTTTTTCAACGAACATAAATTGGAGAAGGCTTCAACAAGACTTGATTTACTAAACCTTGTAATTGTCCTTCGCACAATCCAAGAACTACCAACCGAGAAACTTAAAGCGTACCGCAGCGAACTCGGCAAAGAACGCCTAACAAACCAGGTCGGCAAGATGGCGGATCTAAAAGATACATTGATGCAGTTGCCTAACTTTACAACAAAACTAATGAAAGCATACGAGGACGGCGAGTGGGCGAAGTTTATTGTTAATTACCTAATGATGACTTATGGGACACGCAACATGGACGCAGATGTAGAAATCGTCAAGAGCAAAAAGGCGATGACTGACCCTGATAAGAACTACCTACTCCTCACTAAAAATAAAGTTGTATGGTTTAGAAACAAATATAAAACCGTCAAGACCTTCGGCAAACAAGAACACGAGATTACAGACCCCGAGTTTATCAACGCAGTAAAGAAGCAAGGTGTAGGTCGCCTATTCGCAGAAGGTCAATTGTCGAATGGTATGCGTAAACTACTCATTGACGGCATGAACGAAGCCCGTATCTTTAAGATGATGATTGACGCTGCTTATGATAAGAAGGACACAGCAGAGATTAACCGCCTATCCAAGTCACGAGGGACGAGCATCTCAACTATCAAATCTTTTTATAACGTCAACGCAGAGGACGAAATCATCAAAGAACTATAGACTATCATTTAGTGATTCTTTTCTCACTATATGATATAATGGAATACACTGACGAGTATGTATATCTAAACCTTGACGAAGCCACTTCGGCTGCCGCACCAAGACGAGATGCCTACACTCTTGTAATGAAACAAAACAACGACAGAACGCCTTATGCTCTTGTTGAGGTCATGTGTTTATCTGTAAAGTCAGGAACAAACACAAGCAACCACTTCACGCTAAAGGTAGAAGAGATAGGACAGAATTATCGTGGCGAGGATAATATTGGAACGGCTCTTGCTGTTGCACCATACAACTCCAGTATTGCCGCAGGACATTTTGTATATACCATGATTAACTCCCCAACAAAAATAATGTTTAGCAACATGAGAACTCTTACCTTTTATCTAGAAGATGAACTAGGCGAACGGAGAGATATTGGTGACGCTTATAATATTGATAGTTATACAATTCTACTTAAGGTGTCGTATCCTAAAGTCGGCGAAGTCCCTGTTGCTTATCGTTCGCAGATTCCGCTTTAATTATTCAAACACGCTGAAGTGTTGTAAATCATTTTTAAAAAATACAAGTGAGTATTTTGTACCGCTGATTAGTGGGGTATTGTAATGCTCTTGTGTATATCCGTCAAATACTAATCCTGTACGAATATCGTGTTCTACGCCTTCCACTACAAGATTACACCCTTCGTAATCGCCAAACGATACAATAAACGAATTGCCTACATTATTCTTATCCTTATGGAGAGGACATACAAGGTTCTTATTAACCTGAATACAATTCCACTCCACATCATGAGGCACATTCTCATACGCCCATTCTTTAATCCTCTCCCACTGATTAGGATATTTTTTTGTCATTCTTGAAAGTCCTTCTTTACTTCTACCAAACCGCCCTCTACTTGTGCCTAGTATATACCCACGAAACTTTGGGAAGCCTAACCGCTCTTGATTATAAGGCATACTGATTGAGTCAAGTGCTTCCAGCATTTATATATAACAATATAATAATGGAGTATGTCGTTGCTATACCCAGTTACAATAGACCAAACGAAATCATTAAGAAAACATTGAAGACCCTTGCAGATGGCGGAGTAGACAAAGAGAGAATATTTATATTTGTTGCTGACGAGGAACAAGCAGAGCTTTACAAACCGACAGGATATAAAATAGTAGTAGGTGTCATTGGTATTGCTAAACAAAGAGTATTCATTTCAAATTACTTCTCAGTAGGTCAATACATAATCTCTCTTGATGACGATGTTGAAGAGCTACAGATACTTCAAGAAAGCAAACTGGTTAAGCTCACAGACCTTCATACCTTCTTTACTTCTTCTTATGAAACATTAATGAGAGAGAATTTGTTTATATGGGGAATCTATCCAGTCCGTAATGCCTTCTTTATGAAGAGCGGAGTTATGACAAGGTCGCTTAAGTTCTTGCTTGGTGTATGCTATGGATATATAAATAGAAATCTAAAAGAACTCTACCCTACAGCAGAAGGTAAAGAAGACATCGAACAATCAATCCTCTACTACATGAAAGATGGCGGCGTAATCAGGTTCAACCATATAGCAGTAAAGACAAAGTTTAATGCAGTAGGCGGACTAGGTAAAGACCGATACGAGATGAACGAGAAAGCATCGCAACTATTAAAAGAAAGGTACCCTGATATGGTAACAATCTTTAAAAGAAAAAACGGAATGTGTGAAGTGAGATTAAAAGAGAAAAAGGGGCGAAGTCCAAAGGGTACCCCCTGCGAGGTTGATGAGAAAAACATATAATCACGATGAATATAACTAAAATACTTAAAATATACTTATAATAAGAGGATTTATAGCGATTAATTATAATTAATCGCTATAAATAAGTATTCTATAACTGAAATACATATAATCATAGTGAATATATGTAAATTATAAGTGATAATGAAATGATAATTAGAAACTCTTGGTATTTTGATTTGATAATGAAATGATAATTAGAAAAACCCGGCATTATAACTGGGCTTCTTGGTCGTCCATTGGATTGCTATTGATTGACGAACTGCTTGACGATGCTGACGATGATGGCGACTTGAGTTTAGAGAACATGCCTTTAATCTTCGGTAACTTGTTGAGTTTGTCAGGATATGCTGCACTCAATAGATTACTCTCCTGTACTAGGTCTTCATATCTCTTATAGTAATCATTAAGGACTTGCTTTGGATCACCTTCTCTATTTACTTGAGAGAGATTTAATAGTTTATGTAAGTCAATAGACAACGCATAATATGCCTTGCTGGTATTTAACTCGTTCTCAAGGTTGTCTTGTATTCTTAAATATAATTCAATGGAGTTTATTATTCCTACTGAGAGAGAAAGAAGACATACTATACCTGATATGTTTTCCTGTGCTACATAATTGGTTAGTCCTACACTTGCGACTGATGCTATACTACTCACGACTATCGTGGGTATTCTAAAGTAATCGCTGACGTTCTTGTAATAAAAATATTTCTTCTTGTGATGCTGTGAGAGCCATACGCTATTCTCTCTTACTTGGTCTAATATCTGTTCGATGTCTGAAGTCCAACTCATCTTATATAGTGTTGAGATGTTTATGCGAATACCATACGAGGTGCTGGTGGCGCACGAGGTGCCGGTGGCGGTTTGGGAGGAGCAGGTTGCTTCTTCGCGCGTGCTGGTTTTGGTTCATCGTCTTCGTCTGCTGGTGCACCATAATGGTGGTGTATTTCTTTTACGACTACTTGCTTCTCACGCTTTTTCTTTGGCACCTCGAGAGGGGCGGGTTTTTCTTTTTTCACCTTGAGTTTGCCTTCTGATTTGAGCTTTTTTAGTTCCTTAATCTCGGCAACCTCTTGTGCTGCCGCCTGTTTTTTACTTTCGCCTAGAGCTTTCTTTGCTGCCCTCGCTTTAGCCAACTTCTCAACAAGCACTTTCTTCTGTTCGTCGGTCATTGGGGTCTTTGTGTATTTACGCTTTGCTTTAACTTCAGGCACTGGTTGTTTAGGAATCTTTTTTAGTACTGCTTCAATCTCGACATCGCTTTCGCTGTCACTGGAACATGAACTATCAGAGCTGTAATCTCCCATTATGTATTATAGAAATATTTTATTTTCTTTCTATAATGTAAGATGGGAGAGATTGTTGAAGAAACGACTAAACCAAAAAATGTAATGTTCTTTGACGAGATGCAAGAAGCAGATACTCTAGAAGGTTCTGCTATAGTTCCACGAATCCGTTGCTATACAACAGGCGATGAGATTAAGCAATGGGACGAAATGGGGGAGGAGGATAAACCCGAGTTCACTGAACTGAGCGATGCAGGGATTATGTCGATGTTTAAGGATATGATAAAAATAGAAGATGACGGCGAACTCGAAGTTGAACCCCTAGGAGCAGAGTTTGATTTTAGCGAACTATACGGCGTTGAATATTACGCTGAGAAGTTTCCAGGATTCAGTGATGAGACATACGAGATTATGGCTAAAACCCATTATGAGAGAAACGCAATTGAGGCTTAATAATCTGTTATGTTGAATAACAAATTATTTGTAATTGAATAATATCTTGAATGATGTTGTGAGCATAGATGCTCCTAAATTGAGATGCTCCATACTCCGGAACCGCGCATATCGAGGGATAGAAGTGCGGTGAATTGTGCGTAGAAATCGATCTGGAATGCCGCAGCAGTGGCAGCGTTGTATTTACCAACCCACTGTACAACGGAGGCAATGGTGCTAATGCCAGAGTAGATGGTGGCCGACTTGCCATCACTGAGACCGCTCTCGAACTCAGTTGCTACAACGAATGTTCCGATATCCGAAGCGGTGGCACCGTTTCCTGCACCGCCAGCACCAGCGGCACCGGCAGTAAGACCAGCAGGGGCGTTGACTGCGAAACAGTTTGCTTTAGCAATATCAGGGGCATCACCACTGAGCATACTTGTGCCTACACCAAGTGTGCCGACTGGAGCAAAGCCGTTGTTAAATGCCGAGGATTTCTTAAAGTCCACGAGGGCGTGGTCGGCGATGAGGGTCTCTGCAAGTGATTCCGCCGCGTAAGTGCTAATTTGAACTGGACGAGCAGGGTAGGATTCCGAGTTCACCAAGTACTGAAGTTCCGATAGACCAGCTGTTCCGCGATTGCCGAGGGAGTAGCGAGTTGCTACATCAACAGATGCTACAGGGCGATGGATAGCAATAATACGCTCAAGGGACGACACTGAGAAACCAAGATTGGCTGTGAGTGCCGTGATGCTCGCAGGACGAGTAGCGCCGGAGTTCATGAACGAAGAAGCAAGGATATTGTATTTGCCGCCAGTCGAGGCATCAACCATCGCCTGCGCCTGGGGTGAAAGTTCAGTCATCATGCAGACCATCTCGACTTCCTCAAAGACGAGAGCAGGGGCATTACCAGCAGCTACATGAACGCACGATGCGGCAGAGTCGAGCGTGAGTCGCACTTGAATGGAGCTGAGCGCAAAGGCTGGGATGAGGCGGTGAGGTTGGGTCATCGCCAAAGGATTGAGAACCATGGGGATACAGAACACACGAGGAGTGGCAGCCACAAGGTCAACACCCTTAAGTGCATCGCCGAGGGTGCCAAGTAGCACGTTACCGTAACCACCTTTGTATTCACTTGAAGCATCAGTATCGAGTAGGGCAGTTGCTAGCACGTTGTAATTGTTGATGTCGCAGATTTGGGCACCGGCAGTGCTAATCTGTAGACGCTTAATGAAACCAAGGGCTCCGGCACGGTCAAGGGAGCAATTCGCCGAAGGAGTTACTTTTACCTTAAGATACATCTGGTTGAAATTGTAATACTGACCAGATAAGTTGCCCGGCAAATCCACTTGTACAGTTTGTTCTGCGGTGAAACTGGTAGAGTTGGAACTGGGGATTTTCACACGGAAGGATCTCGCGCTGACGGCGCGTCTTTTTTGTTGCGAAAATGCGAGGGATTCCGAGAAGACCGAGTTATCCATTATACTATTAACTGAGATAAAAAAATAATGCCAAGTATTCCTAAATCAAAAGACTCTTTCCTCAATTATGTGATATTTCAATTTGGCTGCCAAATATGCATCTCTGGCATCTGACTCTTCGGCATACATTCCTAAACCAATGTCTTTTCCATTTAGTCTAATTTTTGCCTGCCACTTATTATGCCGTTTATCTAAATAGTATCCTTTTGCAGTCGTTCGGTTAAATCCGTTCTCTTGATGTGTAACACATCGTAGGTTTTCTATACTATTGTCCGAAGGGTCTCCATTATGATGGTCGATTGAATTATCGTTTGATGTATCATATATATCCCATGTCGGATTGTGTGCGTAGAATATTAGGCGATGTAATAGAATCTGATACTGCCTACCCTTAGAGGTATAAGAAAACCTCTTATACCCCTTAAGCATCGAACATGGCTTAACCCGCCAGTTGTCTTTTTTGCCTCTCATCTCCATCTCAATATGGTTCTCGCTATACACTCTAATCTTCCTGCCATATAGTTCTACCTCCTTATAGCTCATTAGTATGTAGTAGTGAGGTATAAGATTTTATGAAATCAATTTTCTAAACAATTAACGCGTGATTTTTTCTAGATTGCTGAAAACTGGTTTAGCAGCCGCCGCCCCTGCTGCGAGCGGCAAAGCTACCTCGGGCGCTACTGGCATTAGAGCAATTGACGCAAGGGTCGCTGCCGGCACGACATACTTGCTACCGATTTTAGAACCTGTGTGAATGTTTTTAGCACCGAGTCGTGCTATAGCTATGCTTTTCTGGCCAAGTTTACCGAATCCCATTATACATATACTATGAGAAATTAATCTTCTGTTAGGTCTTCCTCAACGCTCGTTATAGGATTCATCTTATAAAAATGTGGTATAGTTCCTGCGTCATAATCCTGTGCTGGTGGTGGATATATGTATTCTATTTTTAATATTACCTGCAGTTCTGCTCCTGAAGGTATTGCTAGAGGATTGTTATATACATCTTCTAAATGAATCTGTATGGTGTTAATATTTGATGATTGAATTAAAAACTTGTTGAGTTCAGTAGGGCGATATTGAATCATCTGTCCGTAGTCGCAATTGACAGGGAAACGCAATAGTGAGTCGTTGATGTCGCCAAAAGAGTTAATATTGCTTAAGTTAATGTTTGACATTTTAAGAAAGATAAATGGCGTAGGAGCGAAATTGACAGTGCTAGGCATCACTATAGACCAATAAGGAACTGTTGCATTAATCGGATATATGTATTGGTTGTTATTGTTTTTAGCAACGCCGATGAGATGACCACATGTAGTTGGATGTGCCTCTGTGTTCCTAATATGAAAGTCGTATTGACTCACGAACTTGTAGCGGAAAGATTGCGTGTCATATATACAATTAACTGGAATGCCTCTTGCTACAAATTGACTGTTTAGATAATCCCTCCAAGTCCAGGCGCTATATATGCCTACAGGGAATGTTATGGTGTAATTGGTAAGTTCTGCACTGTGATTTGCCTGAATAGAAAATGTGTTATTGTATTCTGTTACATTATTTATCACATTAGGAAGACTGACCCCTGCGACGCTTAACAATATACGGACACCTGTCGGACAGGTAATACCAGTTGCTAAATTATATTGATAATAGGGCGAGCGTGTTACGCAGTTGGTACTGTCTAAGTAAACGGTTGATGTTTGTATTCCTGTATCAAGTCTGTATGTCATTGTTATATTATATTGACATAATATAAATGTATGTTTCGGTGTTGATTCCAACATTCAACCGCAAGGCGTTTAGCCAACTAATCTCTCTTAACATCAGGTCACAGTCTTATCCATTCATAAAAGAAGTTATTGTAGCAGATGATGGCGAGGATAGTGAGCGGTTAGTTCTAGATGTTCCCTTTACTGTTTTATATTACAAGGTTCCAAGAATGCCTATAGGAGAGAAAAGAAACTTTCTTATTTCAAAAGCAACAGGGGATTATCTTGCACACTTCGATACTGATGACATATACCATCGTAATCATCTCTCTACTTCGATATTTAATTTGATAAAATCAGGAAAAGGATTAAGCGGAAGTTCTGATATGATTATGCTAGACACCGCAACCAACAAGACCTACAAACAGAGATGTATCAATATGGATATGCTAAATGAGGCAACGATGGTTTATACTAGGAAGTATGCCGATGCTAATAAGTTTTCAAATACGATGTCTAGTGAAGGCATATCGTTCTGTAAAATTGCCGACATAGTAGAAACTCGAATTGAGGATATAATGGTGTGCTTGTGTCATAAGACCAATACCGTAGATAAGAACCCATGGGTTGATGAAAAATACGAAGAGCAAATTGATATGGAACGATATAAAGCGCATTTGGATTTAATATCTCAACTAACTATATAATGACGTTCCAATATCCGCAATCAGCGATTCAACCGCCTCCACAGCTCTCGATTCCGTTTGGAAAGTTCATCGATATTGACGAGAAATATCACCAGTTAATGGTGCCTCAAAAGGCTGACTCACACGGTAAAGGACGCACCCTCATCGAGCATGGGAAAGGTGTGAATAACCAACCGACCGAGTTCGTGCAGCAGTCTCCTTCAATGGCTCTTGATAGCGGATCGCTTAAGGTGAATTACGGCTCATACATCTACGACCAACTCAAAGGATTCGATTATGCCCATCCAAGAGATGTCAAACCTGAAGCAGTTGCTACATTCGTTTAAAATATGATATTATACGGCAGCATAATTGGCAATTGTTGTTTTACTTTTGAATAAATCAGGTCGGAATATTCTGACATATTCGCCAAATACTTATTTCGGTCTTGTTGTTTAAGAAACATATAAAAATGTCGCTTAATTTCCAGCTTCATTCGTGTGTAAACTTGTTTTGTATCTTCGGCAGAACCGACAAATACTTTTTTGGTGATTAGTTCGGCAATTTTATCCAAATCGGAAGATATTGTATTATGCGACAACCTCTTCTTTTCTTCATATTCTGCGAGTAGTTTTTCCATCATCTCATCGTTATGCTCTTGCCGTTTTTTCTGCTGTCGAAGCAATGCGTCTGCTGCCTTTTTTTTCTTAAGTTGTTCTTGTTGTTTGTTTAGGGCTTCTAGTCGCAACTTAGCCCGCTGGCTCAGTTCTTCTTGTTGCTTGAGTTTTTCTGCCGCTATACTCGCCTTTTCACGATTTTCTCGGTCAATTATCCCCTGAAGGATTGCCTGTGTTGCGAGTTCTTGTTTTTTTAATTCTGCTGCTTTTTTAAGTTCACGCTGTTTGCGTTCTTCTTCTACTCGATGTAGGTGTTCTGCTCGTACTTTTTCAAAGTGTTTGCGGTCTTCTTCTACTCGTTGCTGGTGTTCTGCTCGTGCTTTTTCAATTTGGGACTCAACTTTAATAAGTAGTGGTCTCAGTATTTCAAGTTTGCACTCATTACATAATCTAGTCAATACAGTTGCCAACTCATCTCGTTTATTCTCACAACAATTAGCAACCTGCTCGGCATAAATCATATACAGTCGCTCCAAATAATACTTATTGTCTAGATGTTCTTCGTTAATAATTTGTTCCATAACGATTCCGCCATAATCCGATGACCTAGAACCATCACCGCTTCCAGTGTAGGTAATTAGTTTTTTTTTACAACTTGCTCCAACTGCTATAACACATCCGTTTGCTGGATTAACGAAATAGTGAGCAATAGTAATCAATCTGTTGCAAGGACAAGAGATTGATTTTGAGTCAAGTCTACGAGTAAACAACTCCTCCCATTCTGTTTTTGCTACATCGAACGTGTCTGATAGAGAATGATCCACGACATATTTATTAAATATCTTGTTACACTTTGTTTGCTCGTCTGTCATTTTATGAGTATATTAGGTACACATTATCTATTTCAATTTTTGCTTAATTTGTGAAAAATTGAGTTGGTTAATGATGTCACAACTATACAATATCTGATGGCGACCATGAAAAATATCCCTGACGACCTAGCAAGTCTAATTACATGCTATATTGTCCCCAAACCAAAAACCGCGTATGACTTGCTAGGCGAAATGGAGATGTCCGAACTTCAAGCAGCACAAGAACACATCAACAAACTAATGAAGGCATATAGCACACAATTCACTACTCGACCAGCATATAATGATGACACAAGAGTTGTTATTCAAGTTCCTCATAAAGGAGAGACTGTTTATTTGATTAACAAAACTGATTATGACCGCATTGCTGCCGGAGCGGAGTTTAAATGTAATACTGATTTTGTGTTTGAAATCAAGACTGATGCTGGGGTATTTGAACCAGTGATCGTATGGGAAAGCATGTTTGATGGTAAGGACGAATATACCAACGAAGATTATTATTTGGTTCATCCGGAGGTTGATGCGGAAACACTTTTGAACTGATTAATGAAATATATAGATACTATAATGTCTATGAATGCCTCCAGCTGCACTCTTTCTATGAATATTCTTGCCCCTTACATAGTGTAGGCGATTGTTTTTGAGTGATTCTCTTTTTATGTAGTACCTACATCTTTTTTCGATTTCAAAATTTTTCCAATCTAAATCGACCTATCCCAGTTTTTAAGAGTAATATTATAAAGTTACTCTTGTTTTATAACTTTTTCTGTTGACTTTTGAGAATTTTTGAAAATTTATTTATGTAGATAAACTATTAAGAATAGAGAAACAAGAATTACCTAGGTGTATCTAGCAAAGTGCCTTTTTTGACTGATTTTTGGCTGATAATCCAATTATAGGAATACTATAGGAAACTATAGGAAACTATGGGAAACGATGGGAAACGATTGAAAAACAATATATAAAATATAGGAAATATACAAAACTATAGAAAATATACAATATAGAAAACATTAAGGAATATTAAGAAAAACAATATAAATAAAATAACATGGTATATTATAATGCCTCTATACACTTGCAACTGCTGCCGCTTCGAAACCGGAATTAAAACCCAATACGAAAAACATCTTCTTACCAATAAGCATCTCACTAACTCAACAAAAGACCCAAAAACTGACGAAGTAACCAATCTCAAAGAAAAAGTCGCAAAACACGAGCAATCCATCGCAACTTTGACCGCCGAAATTGTAATGCTAAAATCCGCACTACAAGAGTGTAAGGAGATGTTTATGTCAAAAACTAATGCCCCACCTACACAGATTATCCAAGTAACCCCTCAACCTTCAATTCCGCCCATTATCCCAAAAGAAGAACAACCCAAAAAAGAAACGTGTAATCCTGTTTATATCGCCAAGCAGATGGACGAAGACCCAAGCAATAATGAAATTCCTGTATTTACCAAGTATTTCAGCATTAAAAACGATGATGTAGCATTTGATTTTACCGATATTGACGAGTTGAAAGATGTTGAAAAGGGTTATGTAGTGGATAAACTAATTGATTATGTCAAAACGAACAAGGCAGCCCTGCCGTTTAAGTATCACAAATCCAGTTGGTATATTAAACGAGACGATGGACTATGGGAGCGAGATGAGCCTGACAACAACAAGAGTTGTAATCCTACAAGCGACACCTACAAGCATAGCCCTATTGTTAAGTCGTTGCTTTTCATCTTCCAAAACCGATTCATTAAATACTTTGACGAACTCAAAGGAGTAGAGTGGCGTAAATATGGCGAAACTGAATTTACTCGCATCGTGAGCGAGTGCCTATCTCGTGAGGTATATCGTAATAGCGAGTTGCTTCGCCCTATTGCGATGTGCCTTGATTAATAAACTTTACGTTTCCGTTTTTCAATTGTTATTTTGCCTGCTAATGCGTCTCGATGTTTTTTGGTTCGTTCGTGCGAGGCTCTGTGCTTATACATATCATTTGTATATCGTGTACCGCATACGTCGCATACACTACAGCCATATTTCATTCCGTTCTTGGCAAAACGATAGCAAGCAACACCTTTGATATTTGCTCCCATTAGCCTCCTATCCATGAGTACCCCATTTATGATTACAACGTCCTTGTTAGACTCCCAGTCATAGGAATTAATATCGATATTTGATAAATCCATTACAAATATACCTATTGCGGATTTAAACCCCTTTTTTTAATAAATCTCTCTTGTAATAATAATATGGCGAGTTTATCATTACGAGGAAAAAATAAGGAGTTTCATAATGACGACCAATACAACACGACACCTGAAATGTGGGAGATGATAAACCATCTCATACCAAAAGATAAGATATTATGGGAAGCCTTTTTGAAAGACAATTGGAGTACTAAGTCTGCTATTACTTTGAGAGAATTAGGACATAACGTAGTTGGTAATCCAACAATGGATTTTTTCGATGAATTACCTGAATATGACATTATCGTATCCAATCCTCCTTATAGCATAAAGAAAAAGATTTTTGAGCGTCTTGCAGTCCTTGATAAGCCGTTTATCCTGATAGTTCCTATCTCAACCATTACTAAACAATATGTTAAAGTTTTAGAAAGAGATAAGGTTCAAATGATAATCCCAAACAAAAGAATGCAGTTTGAACGTTCGGGAGTTGAACTATCTCGTTGTTGGTTCGATACTTGCTTTTTATGTTACAAGATTAATCTCGAGCGAGATATTAATTTTATCTAGACCCTATATATAATGCCGACCGATAAACAACTCGCAAAACTCTCGAAATTACACTATCGCCTTACATCTACTGACGACGCTGTCAAGCAAAAAGCGTTGAAAAAAACTGATAAATTAGGCTACGAACCTGTCTCAATTAAAAGAGGAATAACTCACTATCGCTCAAAAGACCCAGCAGATTTGCATTCCGTTATTTCTCTAAAAGGCACTACGTTGCCAAACCGCAAGGATGTTGTATCTGACCTCAAGTTGGCGTTTGGTATGGAAGCAAGTGACCGCCAGTTTCAAAACAGAACGAAACAAATCAAGCAGATTTACGCTAAGACTCCGGAATCCAAATACTTAATCGGACACTCCCTTGGAGCTTCGCAAATTACGCATGCTTTAGCGACATCACCTAGTATTCTAGAAAACACCAAGCGAGCCGCTGCTTTCGCCACTGGATATACATCGATGTTTCACAAATCAATTGCCAAGGATAAAGCAACAACAAAAGCCATTAATAAGAAGCTGACCCATTATCATGCCCGCGGTGATCCCATCAGTTCATCTGTAACTGACTCAGCAGTAGGTCGTGTGAAAGTAATTGAACCAAAACTTAATGATCCGCACACCATTAACAACTTCACGGAGGACAAAGACGAATAAATCATTTTCTCATCATATATAAATGCTAAAGATTAGCGAACTTGAAAACAAAAAGATTGCAGTTCATAACACGGCGTGTGCTTTAGACAAACTACTAACTACTGACGACATCTCACCTCTCCCAGCGTGTAGCGGATTCTCCATTTTAATCGTTGGGTCTAGCGGCTCTGGAAAGACTACATTGCTTCACTCAATTATGACTAAACGTAAAAAAAACGGACAGCGACAATCCTATAAAAATCTTTTCTCCAAAATATACGTAATAAGTCCGACGCTCGGCGGCAAATCTGTAAAGGGCGACAAGTTTGCTTCTCTCCCTGAAGACCAAATATACAGAGAATTGTCATTAGATGTATTGAATGAACTAGAAGAGAAATTATATGAAAATAAAGAAGAAGGACTTCATAGTTGCATCGTGATGGACGATATTGGGAGTCAACTGAAATCAAGAGGAGCAAAGTGTGAAAAAAAACTAGTTCAGATGTTACAAAATCGCCGCCATGTCGCTTGTTCGTATATCACACTACTTCAAAAGTTTAAGGATTGTCCGAATGGTATTCGTTCAAATACATCTCATTTAGCATTCTTCCGTCCTCGCAATCGCATTGAGAAAGAAGCAGTTATGCACGAATTGATGCCGTATGATAATAAAAAAAACGAACAGATTTTCACCCATATATTCGAGAATGAGTCAGCAAAGTTTCCCTTCATGTTCATAGATATGTCGCTCAAGCATAGTAACAAATACCTATTTTATTCAGGGTTCAATCCACTTGTTATTGACGAGGAAGTTCCGCCATAAATTACATACCTCCCATCTCGTCAATCTCCGCTTCTGTGAAAATCATTTCACGACAAATAGGACATTTATTTGTTTTTAGTTGAGATACACATCGCATACAAATTGTGTGCTTACAAGTGTAAATCTCCCCACGAGTCATCTCAAGACATACACTACATTCATCTAGCATTGTGAGTGTCGGCGATTCAAGGCATTTGTAAATCGCTGTGTCTAGTGGGTTGTACGTCCTGCCGTCAACGAACTTATCTTCAAGTTTATTAAACTTGTAATTTTTAAGCAATTCAATCATTTCAGCAAACTCTTCTTGATTCTTGGCAACTCGGTTGGCATTCGCATCTCCGTTCTCGACACATACATTCATACGAACAATTGGCGTTTGACTGCATCGGCATTCATCATATTCAAGGTAGACGTAACATTTCACACCATCAATTTCTTTAATTGGTAGAGGCAGAGCATATTTGCCAAGAGATACGACGTAGTCAAAGTTCAACGATGCCATGTTCTTGTTGTTGGTTGATGGAGAACAAAATAGGATAATATTGTATTTCAATTTTTTCATAAATTGTAATCTAACAATATATATATGAACTTTGTATCGATGGCTCCATCAAACAGAAAAGATAAGAAGTATGAAATTGTTTTTATGAGAGATTCAGGCAAGACCTTAACCATTCATTTCGGGTCAAAGAATTCAAAAACTTATTTAGACCACAAGGACAAAACCAAACGAGCCAACTATATAGCGCGTCACGAAAAGAACGAGAACTGGCAAGAGGTCAATGCTGGAAGCCTGTCGAAGTTTCTGCTATGGGGTAAATCTACTGATCTCGAGACAAACCTAAAGGAGTATTTCAAACGATTCAACATCAAAAATTAAATATCTACATACATATATGGTTGAACGTCAAAAGCAAAAGCAAACTGTTATAGTGAATATTCTCGACAAAGTTGTCAAACGTAAGCGTAAGCGTAAGCCTAGGAAGAAGGCTGTGCCAGGTTCTCCACCACTACCACCTGCGCCACCGCCCTCGCAAGATTTTGCTCGTGTTATATATCAAGCACAGGCAATGCGTCCGCCTGATAATCTAGCCGTGCAACTCAACGCGGTTACTGCGCAACTTGAAGAATTAAAAAATAAACAACTACATAAAACAGGTAATCTTATGGCAGCAACCGCAGCAATTGCCCGCGCGGAGGGCGAACAGGGTTCTGTATTAGGAGAAGCACCCGCACCAGCTACACCAGCTACACCAGCAAAAAAGGGACGCAGGAAAAAAGAAGAAGTGTTAGAGGCGCAGGCGATGGGATTCGAAGATAAAACAAGACGACCTTATGTTAAAAAACAAACAAAAGCAGAAGAGGCAGCAGCAATACTATTACAGCAAAGCGGCGTTATGGGCGGAGGCAGACAGCCGTCACTCGCAGATTTCGATGGCGGTTCAGGAATGTCTTCTATCACGATGACCCCTGGACTACAAACACCAGCAGCCGAACCTGCTAAACCGAAACCCAAACTTAAAATAGTAGATGAATTAAGTCCTACTCCTGACACATCATCGTTAAGTGGTACATCATTTGGCGGCGCATCTTCGGCAACTGAACCAAGATTTTAATCTCATCTATAATATAACATGGACACATTCCATATTATAAACTTCCACGCAATCTTCGGAGAGAATGCTTTTTGCCTTTCCAAGCGTTTAGGAATAGATATTGTCACCGATTTTAAACCGCAAGAAGGACACACTTATATCGTATTTGGCGCACATGAGCAAGCGGCTAACCTATTAATGATGCAACAGAAACAGCAGAACTTTAAACTAATCATTATCAACTCTGAACCTCCTTTATCACAATTTCTCAAAAATAAATATTATATCTCTCTTATGCGGTCTAACATAGTTTACGATTATCATGAACTATCAGCACAGCATCTCACATCATTAGGCATCAGAGTATATTCTCGTTATGTGTTTGAGTTTGTATTCCAACCAGCACATGATGAACCAAGAGATATTGACATTTTCTTTTGCGGATCACGAACCCCTCGCCGTGAAGCAATTTATGCGAAACTAAAAGAGCGATACCCTGACAAAAATATTGTATTTGATTTTGACTGGAAGTATGCCGACCAAGCAGAACTCACAAAAGTATTACAGCGAAGCGCAACTGTCCTAAATATCCCATATCACGAGCATCATATCCTAGAAACGCACAGGGTGCATAAGGCTTTATCATGTGGCGCAGAAGTAGTCAGCCTGTATAGCGGAGATAAACCAACCGACGATTTCTACGAACCATATGTATATTTCGTCCATGACCTATTCGAGCATTTCGATTGGCCTGAGATGCCCCTTCATATGCAACAGCAAAAACGAAAATATCCTTTGCTCGTCCAAGCACTATCTAATTTTACTCAACATAACAAGTGGATAGTAGAGCAACTAATTGAACTCGATTGTGCTTCTGTTTAAAATCTAACTATATAGTAAATGAGTTTCCAAACCAGTATATATGGCAACGCCCCAGCAAACACATTCGTTTACACGACCACGACAGTGTCGGTTGATAATATCAGTGTTGAAAACTTATCGGCAACAAACGCCACCATCAGCGTGCTAAAGACAGATTTGTTTTCACCAGTGAATGTTGATGCAACGAATATCGACTGTACCAATTTAACTGTGCTTGATACCGGAAACTTTAGCGAGATATATACCTCTTATATTCATACATCTAATATGTCACTTGACGGCACGCTCGGCGGTCACACAGGCAACTTCGTCACAATCAACGCAGACCACGCAATAGTAGATGCCCTTTACATTAACGAACAATCCGTAGTCCTAACGGATAAATCTCTTATTAAGCGAGATGGGAATCAGGTTATGTTTATCGGCAAAAACTCATCAACTGATGTTACAGGAGCAGACTTCCTATTTAGAACCGGATTGGAAACAGACGCAGTCAAATTGACTATTCCAAGGTCGAGCGATATTATTGGAATGATTGCTCTTGATGTGGATACGACTATCCAGGCGACAACAGGTGTTTTCGCAGCAATTAATACAAGCGACCTCAATGTAGCCGATACGACGACATTGTCGGAATTAGAAGTTCTCACATCGGCAAGTATTAAAAACCTTAATGTAATAGGACCTAATGGTCTTACGGCAACAAAAGGAACCATAACCAATTTCAGTTCAACTAAATCAACCCTCACTAATGCGAGCATCGGTAATCTAAGCATATCAGGCAATTTTAATGCATCTGGGACTTCACGATTTTATAACCTGACAGCAGAATATTTTCAATCTTATATAACCGGTGTATTCCAAGACATGGACGCAGTAACTGGAAACATTACAACATTTGAAAGCAACAACATCTCCAACAATATTTTAATCAAGACAAATAATTTATCCGCAGTCAATACTTCTATTTCTAATGATTTGCGAGTCGGGTCAAACATCTTATGTGATTCGATGAACGTAACGAATGTCCTGACAGCATCAACATTATCGGCAGCTACAGTAAACGCAGGTATTCTTTTGAATGCTTCCACGATGAACGCTCTACTCGTCAATACAAGCAACTTGTCTGCGATAAACGCAAGTGTCGATAATAAGTTGAATGTTCGGTTCGGCGTAACCTGCGGTAGTGTAAACGCATCAACCACCATAACTGCTCCCAAAATCAACGGAACGAATGTATCAGTAACAAACATTTCGGCAACACGCATCACCGGCGATGTATCTCAAAACTTAAGTGCTGGATTCGGTATTGCGTTGACAACAGTTGGCGGAGTTACAACCATCGCAAATACTGGTGGCAGTGTCACTGATCCACTCAACCTCAGCACACTCAACGCATCAACGATTAATGTATCACTACTCAACGCAGACAATATTGAAGGCTTTACCCAATCAACAGAATATGCATTCCGTTCTACAAGCGACGCCGAGGACACAAATCCAATTGTGACTGTTGGCTTTGTGGCGATTCCGTTTAACGAACACTCTGCACCCCCTCCCCAGTTGCCATGGGAACCATATTGTGTTCCTGACATCAGTGCGTATAACAAAGCATTATATCAATACACAGTCCCTGTGTCAGGGATTTGGGAGTTCGGTTGGCAGATTTATATACTGTCACCAGCAACACAAACTGTCAGGTTGCGATTAATCATTGATGGGGCGGAAGCATTAAGCACAGGTTCATCAGCAGGAAATATTGAATCCGCTAAGTTTGTCGGTTATCTTAATGCGGGAGCAGTGGTTTATATAAAAAACACTAACACGAGTAGTATTCAACTTAATTTATCGAGGAAATATTCCTTTTGGTATGGGAATAAACTAACACCAGCAAATAATCTTATCACATCAACAACAAACTTATCCATTCAAAATCTCTCAGTATCAAACGAGATGACCGCCGCACAGATTAGAGGAACAACCATCATGTCTTCACCCATCATATCAGGCGGAGAAGTTCTCACAAACACTGGCCTCATAACAACTTTAGGTTCAACCACTATTAACGCAAGCAAACTAAACGCCAGTAACATCAGTGTAAGTGGAGAGATTGATTTTGGAACAGCCATAACAGGACCTCTTGTAGCAGTTAATGAGATAATCGCATCGCAATGCTCTTTATTCGGTTTAAGAGTTAATTCCTCGGCAAGTATAGATACACTCAACGCATCAAATATTAACACCAGCAACATATCCAGTCAAAATCTCTCAGTATCAAACGACATAACCGCTCTCAATATAATTGGGAATATATCTCAAAATCTCGCAGCAGGAACAGGTATAAACT
>OCVQ010001364.1_pt1 | contig 18895 bp, 26 predicted proteins | sample 1539061 | NCBI WGS metagenome assembly OCVQ01 (sample SAMEA3355526, study PRJEB22509) | marine metagenome | biome: marine; feature: river plume; material: water | place: USA | collected 2010-08-08 | depth 0.5 m | reverse complement strand
GGCTACTATTTCTTCATCAAAAGTATTTACACCAGTAAAGGTCTGAGTTGCACTTAATACTGCATCACCTGCATTACCTGTTCCAATGATTAATTTACCACTACTATCATATCCAACTAGACCAACTTGAGTTCCTGATTGTATTAAACCTGTGATTGGCCCTGTAACTAGTATTTGGCCACCTATTGTTGCAGTTCCACTCATATTTAAGTTACTTATACCTGAAACATCAGAGCTGCCAAAGTTAGTATCGGCTTGAATATACACACCATTAGTTGAGACTATCCCTAATATTCATGCACCTGTGTAATCAGCTTGTATAAAGCTAGTATTCCCAGATGTAGTCCAGTCTAACATATTATATGGGCCTATGATTGTCAAATCACCTATTGTAACAACACCTTCAGCAGTAGCTTGTACTACATTAGTACCTGCACCATTCTGAACCTCTAGAACATTGTCTGAATCTAAAGCACTCCCTCGCTTAATAGTTAAAGCACCTCTAGTAGCATCAGTAGTAATCTCAGGAGTAGTGGAAGCATCATAGGCATCTTGTAGACTATCAGATGCAACACTTGCATTGATGGTTATATCGTTACCACTAGACACATCTAGAGTTACATTAGTTCCACCTGTTAAAGTTTTAAATTGTGCAATTCCTGCACCTGTTGTTTGCTTGAAAACATCTTCTCCACTTCCAACATTTGCTAGACTTTGAATAGGTGCGACATCTGCCCCAGTTGCTATTCCATCTAACTTAGTAATCTGTGCTGGAGTTGCTAAACCATTTAAAGAAGCAGTAGCATCTCTTATTATGTCAGTACCACCACTCACATGAGTTGATGCGTGTAATCCAGGCACAGTAGTGGGAGCTGAATAAGTACCAGTCTCATTTAAGAAATTAGTAGCTACACCTCCATCACTAAGAGTTACATTATTTACTGATGTTCCAGTTATAGCAGAATTTAAATCAACTTGAGGTGCAGTAGCACTTCCTCCTATGGTAATATTAGTGCTACCAACTACACTGGCTACCTTAGAATTTGCCAAGGTTGTGTTAGCAGCTATGTCAGTTGTATTAGATGTTATAGCATTTGATATACTTGCATCTAAATTAACAGTAGGATTAACTCCTGGAGTAGTAATATTAATATTAGTACCACCCACAACACTATCAACTTGTCCACCAGATAAAGAACTACCATTAACTACATTACCACCTCCATCTACTGCCAATAAAGTAACTGCACTAGTAGAACCTACACTACCTAAATTGACTGCTGCACTAAAAGTCTTAGCACCAGTGATCGTTTGAGGAGTTGCAATAGTAACATAGTAAGATAAAGAACCAACAGTAAAAGCAGTCTCAGTGCCAGCGTTATTACGATAATAAGGAAAACCATCTGACTTAAAGTAAACTCTGTAATATCCACTCTGAGGGTTTGTTGCTATGTCGTTTTGGAGTAAATCTATATGTGCCATGTATTCCTCAAATGATTTTCAGCTCGCCAGAAATCTCTAGTGAGCCAGTGCTATTTAATTTAATTCCAGTAGTTGCGTAAATGTCGTCCACTGGTATAATTTCTGCCTTGCTTACAACCCAGATTCTAGTGAAGTAATTTAACTCCTCTATTGTACCACCACCAAGTGAGCCACCAGGAGTTGATATTCGTACAGCTTGGGGTACTTCGATTTGATTAAGTGCTTTAGAAATGAGTTCAAAGTTTCTTCTCATTACTCTGAATTTTGACTCAAGGCTCATAGAATCATCATTCCCTGAGAATTGGTCAAACGCACTTAAATCAGGGACATATCTATTAGCCATTATCCTAGCCTACCTACTCCGAGTCCAGTTGAAGAAGCATCTAAATGGTAATAGTTTACTGCACCATCAGACAATCCTTTATTGAATACTCTAAAGTCAGATACATTCCAAGCCTTACCACCAACTAATGAGACAGGTAAAGCTACAACTGAATTACCTAGATACTCAATTGTATCAACAAGAACTCCATTGACTAGAAGTCTAAGATTAGATAAACTTGTATCAAAGACGATAGCAACAGTGTTTATTTGTCCAGCTGTTATCTCACCTGTGTAATTTAATGTTTCTCCTAGTAAGGTGAATGAAGTTACTCCACCACTATATTGATGGGTAATAGTAATTCCACCGACATTTATCACATCGCCCAAAGTAGCAGATATTTGAGTGGTAGTAAACAACAAAGTAAACCCAGTAGGAGGGATTATTGATGTTGCTTGATAAGTTACTGACGAGTTAGCCATTGGTTATACCAGTGTTGTCCATTTAGTGACTACAATATAACCACGATTAACACCAGTATTGTTGTGGTTTGTATTATCAAAAGTAAGTCCTGCATTAACTGCCATAATTATATCACCATTTGAATCCCAAGAACCTTGGCCAGCAGCTACAAAGTCAAGTGGTTTTCCATTTGCACTATTATCGTCAATAATCACCATTGAAAATGATTCAGGGAACTTTAAAGCTCCATCAAGGACAACTGTTTTAGTGGCATCACCACTATTAGTTACATTCATATTCCAAGCTCCAATATCATACTTACGCATAACATAACCTTGAGTTTGAGAAGCACCTTGAGCAATTAGATTATCTTGAAACTTAACTGTCTCAATCTTTACGCCATTGTTAGTAGTTTCCTCTGAGATAGTATTTACTTTTACTGCACTTGCACCAGTCTTTAGTAGCTTAGAGTCGATTAAATCAATGAACTGAGCTTCCGTTGGAGTGTCGCCAGTTTCGAAATAACCTTTTAAGTCTGCATCTGTTTGAATAGCCATTTTGTTTTCCTTATTTAAATTGATTCACCATTGAAGTACATTGCATAATTTCCTGTACCTAATTGGTCTTGTACTAAACCTACTTGACCAACCACAGCAGCATTTCTGTCAGTAGAAGTTGGTAGTCTCATAATGTTTTCTAGTGGATTTGTACGAGTAGCCCAGACTAACAATCCAGTTGCAAGTTCTAATTGGTAGTCTGCAACCTTATTGGAGTTTGAGCGAGATGGTCTATCTTGTACTCGATAAACTGTCTCTGTACCCACCATCTTAATGTTAGACTTATTACCACTAATCTGTAATCTAATTCTTTTGCCATTAAGATTCTTATCAAATGATATATCACCATCTAAATCTTCTGTGAAGAAACTAGCTGTCTGAACTGCCTCGTCATCTATGTAACCTTTAATGGTCAATTCTAAGTCACTAGGGTAAGCAGTGTCTCTTTCAAATGGTCGCATAAAGAAGTTTGTATTCTCATGCAATACCCAAAGAGACTCTGTTGAACCAGTTAATTCACCTAAGTCCACACTCCAACTATAATCAGAATTGTTACCACCAAAGTCATCAGTTGTTCTACGAACGAATCGACTAGACTCAGGGCCATCAAATGTTTCTATCTGTGTGATTGTATTGTTGCTAGTGTTAGCACCTACAATCATCATTAGAGAGGTTGTAGGGTCTATTCCCCTAACTATGCCTTGTCTAGAAGGTGGAGAAATCCAGTCGCTCCCAGAATAAGGACTCCACCCAATACCAACATCCTCAACGAGTCCAAGTCTAAGTGTTTTGTTAGGTTTAGAAAGGCTAGAATCATCTTTATACCATAGTATGTAATAACCATCTGGATGATAAATAGCTGTTGATCCAATAGCAGCTTTACGAATTTCGCTAGATACGAGCTGTTTAGCTCTATCATAACCCCAATTAACCCCATCAAAAACCCTTATTGTGTAGTCAGAACATAAAGCAATAAATCTGCTTCTATCCATAAATGATACAGAGCCAATGTCTAAAACTCCAACATTCTCGTCCATCAGAGTTGGTGGATAAAGAGAGCCGAAAGCAATAATATCACCAGGTGAGTTACCATTAAGCAGAGTGTTTAAAACAGATACTCGATAAGTAGAGTTCTTACAAAGAATAGTTAAGCTATCAGGGCTTCTGAATATGCCTTTAATAGAGCCATCTAACTCTTGAAACTGACCACCTGCGTAGTAGTAACCAGCACGAATAACCTTGCCACCAGTCTCAGAGTAGTAATAAGTAGAATCATTATCTGAGGCGACTGTGATATGACCTGGAGTTACTTCACCTACTAAACCATTTGGCAAAGGAGTGTAACCATAAGATGTTAAAAGCTCTCCACCTGCCAATAATGAATCAGACATAGCAATGTTATTTGTTCCACTACCAAGGGTAAAGGTGCTTCCAATAATCATTGTTCCTATGCCAGCTTGCCAATTATTAGCCTCTGCAAATGTATAAGTCCCAACCAGGCCAAATGTATATTGCTCGCCAGCTTCAACACCATAATCAGTTGTACGATAAACCTTGATACCAGTCCATTGAGTAGCGTAAACATCTATGGCAGATACCATAAATCCAGTTATAGGGTCAGGGTCGCCTATCTCCATTGAACCTATACCAGCACTTTTAAGATTCTGAGTTGAATCACCCTCAGTAGGGGCAATGAAACCTTGTATAGAAATAGTATTTTGCTCAATAGGAGTGTCACAAAATACAGTAGAGACAGACATTTCTTGTCCACCATATTCCATTAAGGCTGGGCCACTCTCTGCTGTTGTGATTCCATTGACATCACGATAGTAAGTGTAGATGAAACGATAAGCATAAGGGCCAGAACTAGCCACATTGGTTTCATTGATAACATTCAAAGAACCTACTGGGTTAGAAGAATTAAGTCTTCTTAATATTAACTCATTAGGATTACTAAGCTCTAAATAAGTTAGTTTGTCGTCTTGGAAAATAATTAAATCGTCTTTGTATGCTCTCATATTAGAAGCAGCATCAATGACATCAGTAATATTAATAGACTCAGTCCAACTACCAGAAAGTAAAGTTTTACTTACATAAATTCTATCTGATCTGTGAAGAATGTACTGACCAAGTGTCTGATGAAAGTATAAGTTGTGGACAGTTCCACCACCAGGCATCTCACCTATTCTCTCAGTTCCAGCACGAGTCTCTACATGGGTACGATATGATACAATGTTATTTGAATTACATACTTGAGTATCATTTATCTCACTTCTAGGTAAGTCTAAATTTACACCACCAAGAAATCCACTCTGTTGTCTACGAATTTCTCTGTCTGCCTGTTGTTGGCTCTTATTTCTTAATCTAGAACTCATACTGACCAGAATTGTGTGCTAGATTTTCCTATAACTTGATTGCTTTGAGAATATTTACTCCACGCTTCTTGGTCTTTTTCGTAAGTATTCTCCCAATCGCCACCATTACCATATTCTTCCCTGACTAAACGAGCCATAACACCTGATAGTAAAACCTTTGTTCTGTAAGCAAGTGGCAAAGTAAGTAAATTCTGCTCTGTTTCTAATTGCTCACACCAAGCGTACTGCTTCATCTGATAAAGAGTTGTAGTAGTTTTGGGGTTCATATTCTCATTGAATGTAATAGTACAAGCTACGCCAGGCTCAGTGCTTTGAGCGATAGATACAGGTATAAGGTAGATTGAATCGCCAAGGTCGTCTTGTATGCTTTGTATGTAACCCTTGCCTATGCCATTGACATTATCATAGCCATAGTTCTGAGGAGCAACATTTCTTGAGTATAAATCAGTAACAGCTCGCACATTAACAGGCAAGCTATACTCGTAAACTCCATCAGTGGTAGCTAAATAAGGATCAGGCTGTATTCTATTGAAGTTTGAATTGTCAGAAAGTAACTCATTCTGTACATCATTTATAATCTCTAAAATCTGTGAGCGAGTGCGATTATTATTCGCTGGAAATCGCTGAATGTAGGTTACTAACTGACTTGTATTCATTTTATTCCTCTAGGGATTGTTCACCATCGCCAATAATGGCACTAATGAGTTCATCTTTTTTCATAGTCGGCAGAGCTTTTACACCTTGTGACTTTGCTAACTTCTTCAAGCTAGGCATAGATAATGCTCTCATATCAGAAGCACTTAAATCTGTTTCGACATCTACAATCTCAGCTTCAATAACTTCTGCTTCAACGAAGACTTCTTTTTTCTTACTAGGTAAATCACCAAGCATAGCCATAACAAGTTTCTCATGTCCAGTATCAGCATAATCAAATTGACTTCCACTTGTAAGTTGATCAATTAGAATAGCGTTCTTAGAAGTAAGCATTATATCTGTTTGTCCACTTAGAACTTCTAAATATGGGAATCCCTCCGTAGTAGTATTTGTGATTGGCCCACGAGAGGTTTCTTTAGTGTAAGTTCGTTCAACTTCTACTGCTGATGATAGATGAATCCTTACAACTGTATCGCCATATATTTCGTTGTATGTTAGTGGTATTGACATTGCCATAATTTTGTTCCTTGTTTAATTTGAACCTTGATGATAATAGGAGAGAGGTCGAAACCCCTCCCCTAAATTTATATTATTTTAGTTAGTTCCACATAATAATAGTGCAGAAGACTTAGCCAAAATAGATGAATCAGTTTGTGAACCACTTGGTAAATCAAACTCACCTACACGCCATCCCTTAGTACAGAACATTCCGATACCTTGGTTTTTCTTGTAGCCTTGAATTTCATCTTCAAAGTGGACATCTTCCATTGAATACTCGTACAAAGCACCTTTACCTAGAATCATAGCAACATCAAAACGAGTGTTACCAGCAGCAAGGTTACGATTTTCAGTGTCACCAGCACCTTTGTAAGCGAAAGAAACTGCTCCACCACCGACAGTTGCGATAGGTGAACGAGGGTCTTCAATCATCAATAGAGGCCCGTAAGAACCGATTACATGTTTTATGACTTTGTTGTTCGGCCCACGCAAATCACCATCTTTGAATGTTTCGTAGAAGTTAGATGTTCCTGGAGACAGAATGAATTTCTTTTGGCGAGTTGGAATCATAAGAATCCATTTAGTTGAACCACCCATTTCGATTCCTTCAATGTTGCGTTGAAGTTGAATAGTCTCAATAAGGTCATCTAGAACTGACTGAGAAAGACGATTTCCAGCAGCAGGAGTACCAGGAGCAGCTGCAACAATGTTAGTTACATAAGTTCCAGGAGTTGAATCATAAGTTACAGGAGCAGCAACGCCAGCGTAGAATAAGTTAGCATTAATTCCCTGAGTCAATGATGTAGGAGCTACAACAAGGTTAGAAGAGAAACGCTCACATACAGCTTCACGCTTGTAACGACCCATTGTTTCTTTACCCCAACGAGCAAGTTGTGGTTTTGACTTCTCACGAATACCATAAGCATCCATTTCTTTAGCATCAATACCATAGCGTTCAACATTCACAGCATTTGAGAAGTTGTTAGCATAAACAGTAAGAGAACGAGTAGATTGTTCTTCTTCTGCACCAAGCTGTTGTGTACGACCTTCAACACCATTGCCACTAAGAGCTTTAAGTGTAGTGATTGTTTTTGAGAAAGCACCTGAATCGGCTGTTACTTTAACAACTGCTGCTTCTGGGATTGTTTTCTTTTCATCAGTTGAAACGACCATTGATAGTGCTTCAAATGGGTCATCCATTAATACTTCATCACGAAGTTTCACATCCCACGCTAATCTGCGTGTATCTGCATTTACTCTTAACATAATATTTTCCTTTTATTAACTCTAAGAAACACCAAGTGCTTGATATGCAATCTCAAGATTAGAACGCTCGTCAGCTGAATATTGACCTGGGTCTTTATTCGCTAATGTGTTGATAATAGCTTCAGCTTGTGCTTCACTCATACCATCTTTGTTGTTTGCATTAAACCCTTGTTGGCCTCTTGGAGTAGACATTGTATCTACTTGATTTTTGATTTCATTTTGTTTGTTCTGAATCGCTCTTTGCTCTAGTTGAGCTGGAGATTCAGATGAAATACCCCTAGAAGGAGCATAATTGGCATCTACTAAAGCATATTTGAAGTTGTTTGTATTCATCATGGTATCACTCTTGGCAATCTCATAAATCTTATTCATCTTCGCAATATCTGAATCCGATACACCTTGTGCTTTCAACAATTCTGGACGATTTATGCCCGAATCCACTAATTTGTTCAACTCTGTGAATGATCTGTCAGTTCTCAATTCTGGTACTGTACTAGATAATTCATCTATGTGTCTAATCTTGTTAGCGTGTTCTGCTTGCTCCTGAGTCATTCTGCTTGATACTTCTTGAGATTGGCGATACTTTTTCATTTCTGAAAGCTCACGCTTTAACTCAGCTGTTTCTCTAGCTTGTGACTTTAAGAAGTCTTCATCGTAAACATCAACATTGTCCAAGTCGTATTGTTTTGTCTCTTCTTTCATTTCTGAGGTAGAAGGAACAGCGACACCAATTTGCTTAAAGTAGCTTTCCCTATACAAAGGGTCTTCTTTTAACTTTCGCTCGTGTGAGGCTTTTCTTTGTCTTTCAGTATTTAACTCATTCGATAAATCATAATTGGCTTTTTTAAACCACGCTTCATCTTGAACTAATTCTGATTTGACTTCAACTTGTTCAGTTTGTTCGTTTTCAATGTTAGGTTCAACAGGGTTACTTTCGTTTGAAAGATCTGATTGTTCCTCAAAATGTCCGTTTGCGATTTGGTCAATAATTTCTGAGGGAGCGTCACTAATTTTTCGCTTGCCTTCTGATATTTCTTTAACCCAATCTATTTGTGTTTCTTCTTCTTGGCCTTGCATTTGCCTCTACCTCTCCTGATGGTTGCATTTCTCAATGCCCTACGGAATTATGGTTATTTACGAGTAACTACATTATGTAGGCTCGCTATTAATTAAAATATAAACAATTTATTAACAATCTATCAACAATTTATCAACACTAACCATTAAAATCTGATGGAGAGTTGTTAGAAGCGTTATTTCCACTACCTTCTCCACCTGCGATTCCTGCCTCATTTGGTATTGGCCCAGCTCCACTTTCCTTAGAAATTGCTCTATTATCTTGAGGAGGTTGACCCCCACCCATTCCAGGCATACCTTGAGGTTGTTGTGATTGTGCTTCTAGTTGTTTAGTTGTTGCATCCATTTGAGCTGTCTGAGCTTGAATCTGTTTCATTTGGAAAGCAGTGAATATATCGGCTGCCTCTTCCATCTTAGCTGCTTCATCTTCTGGAAGTCCTAATGACTTTACCATATACTTCTCATACATACTCTGCATAATTGGATTTGTTGAAACCCTTTTTAACTCAAGGTATTTCTGTAAGTTTTCTTGCTTCTTTGTACGACCTGCTGGAGACTCGCTTACCAAAACATCGTGACGAGGGAGATTACTAATCTCATTTTTCGTCTTAATCGAATTATCGTAATCAAGGAACTTACGATTTAATTCAACCTCTGTGTTGTTGGCGTTATCTTTTAAAACTCTTGGAGCACCACTATACACTTGTTTTGCACCATAGAAGTACATCTCACCTAAGATTTGCATCTGTTGGGAAATGGACATTAACTGACGAGCATTAGCTTTATTTGTAGCTTCTGCCTTAGAGTTAAAGAGAACCCCTGAGTCTCCAGCGTTGCCTTGTTGTCCTCGGTCAGCAGGATTAACATTAGCAATTTTATCCATTAATCTCTCAGGCTCTATTGAAGCTTTGAATAGATCATTTGGCACACCAGGTCTTTGTTGTAACATAATCTTGTTCTGATTATTAGAGCCAGGTTCGGTTACAAATGTTTGACCACCTTTGCCTTGGTTGTCTTTAAACTTCTGCATTTCTGCTGGACTTTGGAAAGCATCTGATTCTGCAAAGTAGTTATTCAACCCTGATGTACCTAAAGCATAAGTAATCTGTGATTGTCTTTTGTTAATTACTTCTTGAGTATCACTAATGAGGTCTACAAGTCCTTGTCTTTGTCCATAAACATTCTCATAAGACCATACGATAAACGGAAGTCTTCCGAATTGTAGTGGGTAAAAACCCTCTGCTAGAACTAAAGATTGAGATAAACCTGGTGCAAAGGTAAACACTTTACAGACATCCATATATTCTTCGTCAATTTTATAGCCAATACCTTGATTCTTAATAATTTGCTCAAGTGCTTCCATTGGCATTTGTTGATAAAGAATCTGATTAAACTTAGATTGTTCTTTACCTTGTGCATCAAAGACTTTACGAACCTTCTCACGCTCCATCCAAATAGCTTCAATAACTTTGTATTGACTACCTTTTGAATCATACCAATCAATAGACCCATCAAATGTAGGCTTGTCAGATGATTCATCAGAAGAAAATTGATTAAGGACAATAGAGTCGTCTACTTCTTGAGACTTTGTTTTAAATTGTTCTTTGACTTGTTCGGCAGTTAGCCATTGACTTGTAAAGGCCCAGCGACAATCTTTTACATCTTCTGTCTGCCAATTGTGGTCAAAATATGTTTGAGTAGGATTTCTAGGCCTAACATCAAAGTTACCTAGTGGGTCACGCTCGTAGTTGATGTACGGCTGTAATATACCTGTATGGATAAGACCATCACGCTTGAAACTGGCAAGTTTTGAATCCCAATTTCCAGTTGAATAGTCAAAATCATACATTTTCTGCATAACATCTGTTTCATCTTGATAACCAGTATCATGACATATAAATTTAGTCTGGAAAGGGGTGTCTTCTAATTGACCTAGCTTCTCTGTAACAGCTGGCATAATCAAATTGAATGTGTGAGCTGGCCTGCCCTCTTGGCGAAGCCTATCAATAGCATCTCCATTCCATTGACCTTTATTGACACCAGAATATTTAGCGAAATTATCAAAGATTCTATCTCTGTCACCATTTAGCCTGTCATTATCAATAGCAGCTTGGTATTTCTTACGCCAATTCATAATGTTATGGCTATCACTGTAATTCATAGGGAATTGTTTTGGATCATTCATCATTGGACTCGTCTAGATCAACATATAAAACTTTAACACCTGGATGGATAACATCAAAGGTTTCTTGGAAAGCTAATTTTAACTTGTCTTCTAAAGACAGAGCGAGGGGATTAGCAACACCCTCTTTATTGTCTGAACTAAGCATTAGTTAGAACTGGAATTACATAAGTAACTCCTTCAATCTGAATACCGATAGTACCAGCCCCAGACATTGCAGTTAAAGCACGAAAAGCAGTAATATCTGCTGCTCCATCTGGAGTTTCTGTTGCAAGGTTTACTGAATCGTTACCACCTGTGCGAGTATATACATTGGCGTATTTGCCTGTTACTGTTGCAGCCATTTTGGCCTCCTATTGTTGTTGTTGTAGGGTTGATTCAAGATATGCTATGAACTCTCTGCCCTCTATGGGTCGATTAATATCAACTCTATGCACTTTTTTACAATTAGGACATTTTAATTCTATGACCATACCATCTAGTTTACCTAAAAAGCGACCACAATTAAATGTTTTTTCCCCTTTTGTAATTTCATTATCACATTTTATTCTTGACATCTGCCCCTCAATGTTAGGCCATTTACATAAAATATAAACAATTTATCAACAATCTATCAACATTTTGTTATTAAATGCTAGTCAACCAGTCGTTATCTCGCTTATCTGTACTGAATCTATTATTGTCTACGATGTTTTCGTGCATAGGAATACCATCGCCATCTACAATACTTCCTCGATAAGTCATTTCAGTTAATTCGTAATCTGTTGGTGGAGGCTTTGGGGCTTCTCTGCGAATTTCTGCACAAATATACCTAAGTACATCAGGCCCATCATCGTCAATATCCTCTGCTATCTCTTTAATTGTACCAGCTTTCCACTTCCAAGTAGATAATTGATCTATCAACTCCCAACAATTAGGGTGAATAGTAATCTTATTGTCTGTGAATCTCTTAGAGAGCCACATTCTTGAGCCATCTTCACCAATCAAACCACGAGTCTTGTCTGACTTTGAAAATCTTACCCCCATCTTCTGAAAGACTTGGGCAGGAGAAATAACACCTGTCTCATTAAATATGGCTGCATCTGCTATCCTTCTTTTGATAGGTCGGCCTAGTTTGCTGTCAATCATTCTAATGTCTTTAGCGATGTCCTCTGCAACTGTCTCACGCCAATACTTCTCTGCATAAACATAGAGATGGTCGTCATACTTTGAATAGTAAGCAGTCAGGTAAACAGCAGGATGTCTAAATCCATGGTCATATCCTGTGATGAAATAACCTCTACCTGACTCAAGTGACATCAAATCAAACTCATTGACATGGCGACCACCTGGATTATAATCGAAGTTAGGGAATATTAAACCCTCTTTGACTGCAAAGAAATCTTCCATTGTTTCAGGGTACTGAGTCTTAACAGAAGATATATGGTCTGAGGTTTCTATCTGCTTCTGATACCATTCATCACTACGAGCAGGGTCGCCTCTCCATCCAATAAAGTAGAGCTTGGTATATTTATCTTTACCTAACCAAACATTCTTTACTTTTTCGTTGTAGTAAGAACCAGGCTCAGAAGTACCAATCTGCATAATCCAACCAATATCACCAGCTTTTTCAATAACTGGGGCGACATTCTTATACATCGATGCAAAGGAGGCATTGGGTTGCTTATCAATACCACCACACTCATCAAATATGACATAATCGGCAGTAGCACCAGCACCAGCAGTGTTGGCAGCAGGAAAAGACTTAAAAGTAGACCCATTAGAAAGTACAATCAACTCTTTATTTATTCTCTTAATGGTAGGCCAAACGATGCCTTCTATTTTGGGCAGTTGCTCAAGTTTAGGTTTAATCCTTCTCTCAAGAAAATACTCTGCATCATCAGACCTCTTAGAGAATATAAGACCCTCTGATTGAGGAAATTGAATGGCGTGCTTAACTGCTCTAGCCGAACCTATCTCTGAGAACCCACACTGCCTAGACTTGGGGTGAATAGTCTCATTAGAACCTTCTTTTTGCCATCGCTCTATCTTGTCGCACATTGATTTCTGAGAAGGCCATAGCTTGAAGTCCATGTACTCTTTGTTGCGTTGATCCCACAGCGTACCGAACATTTCAATGTATTCTGCTAGGGTGAGTCCTTTTATGAACTCTTGTAGACTATTACCTTTACTCATTAGGTTCATCCATGAGAGATTGTAGTTCTTTCATCATTTCTTTATGTTTAGCTTGACCATCTAAGAACTTTCGCTCTGCCTTAGTTAAATCCTTTGTAAACTTTCTCTGCTGCTTCCTGTTTTTGCACTGCAAGAAAGCCTTAACCATTGATTGTTCAATTACTGAATGTTGCTCCATCTTCATTTTCCTTTACTTGACTCTTAGTTGTGTCCAATAGGCGTTTTTGTTCTATAAACTTATTTAATGCGTTCGAGGTATCTTCATCAATATCACCATGAATTTGAGCTGTTGCCACTTCACCTGGCTTTGTCTGAAAGATTTTATCCTTCATCTTAACCAGCATCTCTTTAGCCTCACCTCTTCTTCTAGCATCATGGCTATGGAAGTTGTCAACAATGTCTTCACAGATCATTTGAGCTAAAGGTACTGAATAGGCTTCAAAGTATGCAGATGCCACTTTCCTTGCTTGCTTATTTACCACAGGCATTATAGGTGTATGATGCTCACCCCAAGTTTCAATGTCGTGTCCCATAAATGACTCCTTTTATTATAAGATAACATTTTTCATTGACAATCAAAATTTTATAGGCTATCATTGATGGAGCGAGTTATTAGTTCTTTCTCGTTTTTGCTCGAAAAGCCAACACTGTTTTTAGTCCTCTCAGTGTTGGCTATTTTTTTATTCTTTTTTAATAATAATACTTGCCATAAGACAACTCTTGACTTATATTTTAATAAGAACGACAACAGGAGGACTAAAATGGACTATTCAGCTTTACTAATACAGATCAAAGCTCTTAAAGCAGAAAATGCTCAACTCAAGCGTACAATCACTACCAATAAGAATAGAAGTATTGACAAATACTCTGTCTGTGCTACTGATTTAGATGGAATCTTAGATGATAGGAAGTTTGTATCAAAAGCAACTGCTGCTAAGTGGCTAGAAATTCCTAAGAGTACCTTTGACAATAGATTTAAAAAAGGAGTGCCTATGTTTGGGTTTATATTTGAGAAGTGTAACAAAGTCAAAGAGTGTAAGATTTGTGGAGAAGTAAAAGATACGAGAGCATTTACAATTAAACAACCAGGTAGATACAAGAACTACTGTAAACAATGTGGAGAGAACTAAGATGATTGATCAAATCAATGACCGAATGGAAGAGCTTTACGAAGCTATTAACGAAACTAAAAAAAGCATCAAAGAATATGAAAACGCTGGTGTAGTAAATATTGCAAAGACACAGGAATTGATTGAACTACAAATCCGTTACGAGGAGCTTAACTATTTGTACGAATGGCAAAGAAGACAAGACCTTAAAGAGATGAGAGCTTACTATGAGTTTTGATACATATTTGCATAGAGAGACTGAGGATTATATGGATGACTCAGGCACAGAACAAGTAGAAGAATTTTTTAAAGACTGCCAAGAGCTTACTGATGGCATTTATCTTACTGAGGATGGTGAGATAATTAAAGACCGAGAGGAATTTCAAATGGAGGATGGCTCACCGATTGAGTTTTATGATGAAGTAGACGACTCAGACGATTTATACGATATTGTTATTAGCCTAGCAGATGATGTTAAGCGACTTACAAAAGAAATTAAGGAGGCTAAAGATGGATTTTCTAAGTAGATATGAAGCACAACAAGATTCAGGTGGTCAATTTAACGATGCCTTAGACTCTTACCTAGAGGATAACTACACTCACCTTGATGGTGATTACTGGCTAGATGACGAGGGGCAAGTATTTACTTGCTCTGACGATGTCACCTTTGAGGGTGGTGAAGAAGGTGATGGATTCAAAGATTACAAGTCAATAGTAGAAGACTCAGAAGAGCTTGTAGAAGTGATACACACTTTGTCGGTTGAGTTTGCAAGTAGAAAAGAAACCTTATTAACCGAAATTACAAGATTGAAATCAGTGATTAAAAATTTAAAAGATGGTAAGTAATGAGCGATATATACAACTACAAATACGATAAAGACATTCTACAACTACTGACAGACCTAGACATTACTGGAAGAGACAAAGTTAAGGCATTATCAAATAGAAAACTGCTAGTTAATTTCTTAGACTATATTAAAAACTTTTCTAAACAAAAAATTACACCAATTAAGGCAACTACTAAGAAGTTTCCACGAATCGCTGTACCTAAAAACGACTTAGCCTTCATTAAAAATCTATTTCCAGAGTCCAAAGTGGTAGCCAACATAAATAATCAGACTATTTCGCTTAAATTACTACCCTACTACGGAGATAACAACAAATCTAAGTCATTTGTGAAGGTAAACAAGGAAACATTAGAGGTGGTGGATTTATTTACCTCCATATCCGAGTTAGCAAGGAAAATTGGAAGAAAAGGCACTTCTGTAAGGTACGCACTGGCAAATGGAAGTGAAGTTCTTGAAGATTACCACATTATCAGGTGTGAAAAGATTAAAACCTGCCCAATGTGCGAAGATTGGATCAGAAGTGAAGACAGAAATAGCTATACTCTCAAGGCAAATGGCGTAGTAACAGAATCAAGCCACTGCAAACCATGTGAACTTGATCATAAGAGAAGATTAAACAAAATTGGAAGGGAAAGAGCAAATGACAGCTAGAGACATAATATTAGAGCTAGCAAGAGACTATTATGGTGAGGGATCAATAACAGACAATTCCTTACTACAAATGTCCAATGATAGGCGAACATTTCAGAGAACAAAGCAGTTATTAGATGGGTATAACACTCAAAAGTCTCAGAAGAGCCAAATAGGGAGTAAATAGTGTGGATATTACCAAAAGACTTAATACAATCTCATTCTTTACAGGTTATGGAGGAATTGAACGAGGTATTGAACTTGCAGGAGAGCAAATCACACACATTGCCTCTTGTGAAATCGAAGCCTATTCCCAAGCGAACCTTATCAAAGAGATGGAAGCAGGGCGACTGGCTTCGCACCCTATTTGGACAGATGCTAAAACCTTCCCAGGAGAGCAGTTTCTTGGAAAAGTGGATTTATTCACTGGAGGATTCCCATGTCAGCCATTTTCAAGTGCAGGAAGTAGAAACGCAGACGAAGACCCAAGACACCTCTTTCCAGCTTGCCTCAGAGCAATTGAGTCTTTTAGACCTAATAGAATCCTCCTCGAAAATGTCGCTGGACTCATTAGTGCAAAACTCGGAGGAGATGGATGGTCAGACCCAAAAGGAACACCATTACTTATCCATGTCCTTAGAGAATTGGAAAGGAGAGGTTATAAAACAGCGTGGGGAGTATTCAGTGCGAGTGAAGCAGGAGCACCTCATCAGAGAAAAAGAGTCTTTATCCTTGGGGAGTTGGCCAACACCGATGATGTGGGATTGCAATCAAGGGGAACATTTAGAAGCCTTCAACAAGAGGGCAGCGACTCAAAAAGAAAAGGGAGTAAATCTTCACAAACCACTGAAAACAATAGTTCTTCACGATGCACAGAAGAATTGGCCAACTCCATGTGCGAGGGATCATCAAGACCCTTACGGAATACACAAGACATTTCGGAAGGATGGGAAGGAGAGACTAGACACTCTACCGAGACAAGTATATCAGAACGAGGATCAGAAGAATTGGCCGACTGCAACAGCGAGAGATTGGAAGGGGCATTATCCTCCAGGGAAACACATAGCATCCAACGGAGCGAACAGATTGAGTCTATTACCAGACATGGCCATATATGGCCCACAAGGCCAGGACAACCTCAAGGACGAATGGAAGAGTTTAGAGTTAAACCCAAGCTGGGTAGAGCAGCTAATGGGGCTTCCCACAGGGTTGAGCGACTTAGGATGTTGGGGAACGGAGTAGTTCCTCAAACAGCAGCAATTGCATGGAAAGTATTGAATGAGAGATTAAATGCCAGTAAATAACACCTATTTAACTAAAGATTTAAAGAGATTTCAGACACAAGCACAAAGGAAGATGATTCGGATGTGCAATGACTGCTCAGTAGGACTCGTAGTAGTGTATGTATGTAAAGAACACCAAAAGGAATGTATAGAAGATGAAATTTGAAGAATTTATAGCAAATGTAGAGAAATGGTCGGAGATTAGAGGGTTTACTGACAGTGACCCGAAGGTGCAATTCCTTAGTTGTGTTGAAGAGTCTGTAAAAGAGATTTCTGAGGCTAAAATGAATTTGGATGATTCAATGCTAGTGGATGCAATTGGTGATACAGCAGTTACCTTGGTTATTTTAGAGAAGCAGTTGCATAAAAAGAATGGTAAAGCTTTACCAGGTTATAGCAATTTAGTTGATGGTAGTTACATTGAGTTAATGTTTGGTATTGGCTCTATTGGAGCTATGCTTCGTAGAGAGAGATGGTATGATGCCTTGGAGATGGTTTATTTTTCAAGAAACTCCCTTGAGGCTTTCTGTAAAGAGGAGGGATTTGATTTTAATGAGTGCTGTAAGATTGCTTGGAATGTGATAAAAGACCGTAATGGAATGATGGTCAATGGAAGTTACATCAAAGAAGCAGACTTTACAGATGCTCAAAGGATAGCTTTTTCTCTTAGAGAGGCACATAATGGGTTATAATAAGAAAGTCGATGCTAATCAGGCCGATTTAGTAAAGTATATCCGATCATTAGGAGCTAGTGTGCAGCATCTTCACTCGGTTGGTGGTGGTGTACCTGATATAATAATCGGCTACAATGGTAAAAACTACCTAGCAGAGGTTAAGACTTTAAAGGGCAAGTTAAATCCATTACAAGTAATGTGGTTTGAGGTTTGGGGTGGTCAATGTCAGGTAATAAGAACAAAAGAAGATATTAACGAATTATTGGGAGTAAGAGAATGAGTAAAATAACTATGGATAAGTTTTTAGATAAGTTTCACGATTGTGCAGAAGAGTTACAATCGGCAGTAGCAACTATTGAATACGAGTTAGGTAATTTAGATATGATTTGTTGCAAAGTCCCTGAGGATTTAGATATTTGGAAACCAATTGAAAAGAAAGAAAACCCCGAACTTTGGGAAATAGTGAGAAGCCTGAGAAGTTCGTTAGATGACATTGGACTAAAAGATTGTTGTCCATTGTATGAGAAAGTAGGCGAGGAATGAATGAATATAAAGTTAAAGTAGATGAAGATGGAAATAAATCATGGTACTTAAATGGACAAATACATAGAACAGATGGCCCTGCTCATGAAGGAGTTGATGGAACTAAAGAATGGTGGTCACTTGGACAAATACACCGAACAGATGGCCCTGCTATTGAATGGCCTAATGGAACTAAATTATGGTTCTTCAATGATAAACGTCATCGAACAGATGGCCCAGCTTGTGAATGGGCTAATGGAAGTAAAGAATGGTACTTAAATGGTCAAAGACATAGAGAAGATGGACCAGCTATTGAATATGTGGATGGTGATAAATCATGGTATTTAAATGGTAAAGAACTAACTGAAGAAGATTTCAATAATAGAACCAAAGGCAAGAAATGAGTAAGCAAGATAGGGAAACCCTTGATATACTTAAAGAAGATTTTAAACGAGCATTCAAACAATGGATAGAAGCAAAAAAATGAAAAACAAAATCAATCATATATGGGTATTTAGGCAGTCTTTTAAAAAGCTATCAACAAGGGGTCAAATGTATCTCAATGGGATATTTAAAGGCTATACTCTAGAGGACGAGGTCAGAGGTGAGGGTGTTAAAATAAAACATAATACTGCAATACCACAAGGTACTTATGAAGTGGTAAAGCACTCAAGTAAAAAGTACCCCAAAGCATTAAGACTAGAGAAAGTGCCTAGCTTTACTGGTATTTTAATACACTCAGGTAATACGGAAAAACATACTTCGGGGTGTATTTTATT
>OCVQ010001362.1_pt1 | contig 18911 bp, 23 predicted proteins | sample 1539061 | NCBI WGS metagenome assembly OCVQ01 (sample SAMEA3355526, study PRJEB22509) | marine metagenome | biome: marine; feature: river plume; material: water | place: USA | collected 2010-08-08 | depth 0.5 m | reverse complement strand
ATAAATTGAAATAATTATAGATATTTATTATATTATATGAGTTTGTCGAGATTAACAACGATGTAAAATATAAATTAAAATGCAAATTAGATAGATAATAGTTAAGTATTGTAGATGATAATGTGATATAATATTGTACGTAAGGCTATGCTTATGAATATTACCCCTTAGTTCTTGGCTAGCTTCCCCTTCCACTCTTCTACCTACCACTCAACCGTCCCAAAGGTTTTCACTTGTTCCACTTTTTACAATATTACTTGTTTACATGTTACTTGTTCACACAAATATTACTATTAATAAATAATAATATACTTGTTTTTCATTTTATACTTGTTTTTCATTTTTGGTGCGTATATCGTGTATAGTATAGCGTCGTTTATGACAATTATAGCTCTTAGTGAGTACTGATAACAGTATAATAATTTGTCGGGTTTAACTAGCCAACTTCCGATATTATACTACAAATAAAAAAAGTCAGCAAAATATAATAACAAAAATATTTGACGATTGACAACAAAAGTGGTACAATTACACCGATTAATTATTGGTGTAGATGGTGGGGTAGATGGCTGGTAAGAGAAAAATCACAGATAAACAGTGGCTTGAGATAAAACAGATGTATGAAATGGGTGTCAAAGTTAGAGATATTGCGGCAAAATATGATTATGATCATGCTAATATTATTCGCAAAGCTAAAAAATTGGGCTGGATAAATTGCTCTACAATGCAGATAGTTCAAGCAAAAGCTGAAGCGATTAAAGATATTATTACAATTGACGCCCACCTACACCAAAACAAATCTGAATTTGAAAGAGAAATAATCAACGAAAGAGTATTAGAACTAGCTGAGTTAAAATATCAAGCACAAACTTATCAAAGTACAATGTTTGACGTGTTAAATTTAGCAGCTAATCAAGCAAAAAAAATCGTTGCTAATAATGTTGATGGCACATACATAAAAGCGGAGGGCGCGAATGGCACAACATACGGACTAACAAGTGAAATACTCCGAAACTTAACTCCTGCCATGACAGCGGCTAACGCTATACTCGGAATTGGTAAAGAAACAGCTGCAGTACAAATCAATAATAATGCAGAGGAGACTAGTCAAGTTAAGATCTACATTCCAGATAACAAAAGAAATAAAAAATAACTAAATTATAAAAAGGAAAAAATAATGACTAAATTAGTAAAATTTAACGTACGCACAGAATTTCACAATATCCCAGATGACAAAATTGTACACGAATGCGATCTGATGGAGAAGTTAGAAGATGAAGACTGGGAGAAATACGCACGTAAACTGACTAGCTCACGTAGCAAGTATCAATATGTGCAAGTGGGGATTGGGCAAGAAGTAGCTGTACCAAATTGGTATTATGATGCTCACAAAGATGATAAAATTAATATGGGCTTGTCATTTGATAAATATCGTGATGCAGGTGGCAATATAATACCATTTAATACGGCGGAAGCTATGCGCCATGGGGATTTGCAGAATCTTGAGGATACTATGCAGACAGTGAGCAGATTTGAGCTTGTAAAAGATTTGGATAGTAAAATTAAATGACGGAATATTTTGAAGACAGAATTATAATAAAAATCAATACTAATGATTATGCTAATTCATTAATTATTGATAAAAGAAAATTTGTAAACGATAAACAGTATACATTTAAAGTAAATGACAAAATTGTACACTTATGTAAACAAGAATTGGATAGTAAAGCTAAATAATGACTCAATCTAAATTAACTGCTCAGCAAGCTATAAATAAATTTGTCAAAAAGAAGCAAGATAGACAAAATAGACAAATAGTAATGCTATGTAAAACGAGTAATATATTATTTCTAATCATAGTTATTAATATGTTATTTTTTGCATGGTTTTTGTGGTGATACTACAGCCGCAACCCGGTGCGCAGGAAGACTTTTTATCAACTGAAGCAGATATATGCATCTACGGCGGCGCGGCAGGGGGTGGTAAGTCATTTGCATTGCTATTGGAGGGGTTACGCAATATTGATAACCCCAACTTTAATGCAATGATTTTTAGACGCAATAATACTATGATTCGCAACCAAGGTAGCTTGTGGGATGAGTCTATGTCTATGTATATGACAATTGGAGGTCATCCACGACAACATATGCTAGATTGGACTTTTAGAAGTGGGTCGAGTATTAAATTTGGGCATTTAGAACATGAGACAACAGTATATAATTATCAGGGTAGTCAAATATGTTATTTAGCATTTGATGAACTTACTCATTTTACACAGTCCCAATTTTTCTACATGCTATCACGTAATCGCTCAGTCTGTGGCGTAAAGCCTTATATTAGAGCTACTACTAATCCGGACAAAATAAGTTGGGTTAGAAATATGATTGATTGGTGGATAGGTTCGGATGGCTATCCAATCCCTGAGCGTAGTGGGGTATTGCGGTGGTTTGTGAGAGACAAAGGCGAGATAATATGGGCGGATACAGCTGAGGAATTACAGCATATAGCAGAGCCAAAATCATTTACTTTTATACCAGCAAAGCTATCTGACAATCAAATATTAATGCAAAAAGACCCGAGTTATCTATCGAGTCTAATGGCTCAAAACACAGTAGAGCGCGCTAAATTACTGGATGGCAATTGGGATATCGACTATAGCGATTATGGCGTTGTATTAACTCGCCATGACTTTAGCAGATACTCACTATCTGAAAAAATGAAAATACCAGGATTTTTTAGTGAAAGTTATTTTGTGCTTGATGGTGCAAGTCGGACTAGTGAAGCCAACGATTATAGTGTACTTGGATTGTGGGCTAGGGGTAAATTTGATCAACAATGGTATATTATCGACTGGCTACGAATACGACTGCAAGAGCCAGACTTGGAGCAGGCAATAATAGATAAATGGCATTATTGGCGAGACGTAAGATATAATAATACTATTATATTTACCCCAAAAGGTGTTAATATAGAGCGTGGGGCCTGCGGTATTGGTATGATGCAAAGATTGCCGCGCAAAGCTATACCGTGCTTTGAGCTTGAACCAATAAAAGATAAATTTTATCGTCTTAATGACGGACTAGGTATTATAAAAAGTAAATGGGTTAATGTGCCTGATGATGCAGCTTGGGCTAATACATTCTTTGAAGAATGCGAATGCTTTAGAGCTGATATGAAGCATGTATTGATGGCTGGTGAAATAAAGCCTCACGACGATCAAATTGATAATATGGCATATGCTATTAGCTCACAAGTTAATCAAAAAGCAGCTATTGAAGTATATAAAAAACCACAACAACAAAAACCTAAGCATGGGCTGTGGTTAAATAATTAAAAAGGTAAGAAAATGAAAATCATTCCTAATTATCATGACTACTCTGTAAAACTAGAGAATAAATATCAAGATGAATTATTGGCGTTGTTAGGTATATTGCTAGTACAGCTAAATGATGTTAAAACCCTTACGCCTGATGTTATAGACCAAATTATAAAACAGTGGAGGTTGCAACATTGGGAAGATCTAAATGCTATAAACAAATCAACATTAATTAATTTAGATAGTTATATTAATAAAATTATAACCTCCCCAAAACTTGCAGTAATCCCTTTTACATCCAAAATAAAAGAGGTGTTGGCTAATTTAATAAAAAAGTCACAGGTAGAATCACAAAACGCTGAATTAATTGTAAAACTATTTGATGCTAACAATCAGATGCTTAATATAACTATTGATTATATAGAGTCAAAATACAAAAAGCTATCAGTGTTAGAAAATACGTATAATTATGATAAAGAGCAAAGTAATTTATTTTTAAATGAGTTGGCTCAATCTGTAGAGCATAAAATAATTACATTTGTCACGCAATCTACAATAAACAACATGCGAGAATTATTATTTACTACAGCTAAACAACAAAAATATACCGAATATTATTGGCATACGCAACGTGATAAGCGTGTTAGACCTAGCCACGCAGCAATGGACGGCAATTGGTTTAGACTAGATGACAGAAGCCCTCAACCAGCTAAGTATCAACCTGGCGAGGATTATGGTTGCCGATGCTATAGTTCAATGTTTAGGTAAAAATAAAAATAAAATAAAAATATATTTGCTTTTATACAATAACTTATGGTAAGATTATCCCAATAATTATATATAACTATTATTTCAACACGCAGTGATTGCGAGTAGAAAGTCCTAAAATTGGCAGCCAATTACATTAAGCACGACCGTGAAGTTCCAATGGAACATCTTACAAAATACGGTAAGTTTGCTACTCATGATTTAGAAGTACCTGTTTTATTAGCGTATGAGTTAGGAACTATACCTGATAAGAACGGTACAATGGTAAAGATAGATAAAAACTTTATTAATACTTTATTAAAATTAACTAATGAGTATATTCACAAAAAACATAAAAACCCCTTTGCTATATTTAAAAAATCTTGGAATACGCCAGTTGACCAAGCCCGTTCGATTCCTTTAATTAAAAATCACGATACTAGCGATGTAGATAACACCGCAGGACATATAAGAGGATTATTATATACTGAAGAAGTTGAGGGGATATTGTCACTTTGGGGTACTGCAGTAATTACTCAAATTGAAGATAAAATCGCTGCTGAGAGCGGTAAATTAAACACTACATCTCTTGGTACTCGTGCAGATGGTTCAATAAAAGAAGTAAGTTTTGTTATAAACGAAGCAATACAGCATGGTGGATTAGCTATGTCAGAATTTGTAGAACCTTCTCAACAAATACCTACCCATGCACCAAGTCAAGAAGAAATAGCATTATCCAAACAAATTCAAAATTTGCAACTAGAAGAACATCAACTAACTACAATCACAATCCCTAATCATATTACATTATCAAGAATGATAAGAACAGGACGTATAGAACCTTGGAAATATGACGACCTAATCAAACAAAACCCCGAAGTATTACAGCTTATGGAACATGCTATGCCTAGCAATAAACTTGGTATAGTGTATGGTACAAATATGTCTCCTCAAAAAATTAATCCTAAAGATGCATCTGACGCAGTCATTGAAAAAGCATTGGTTAAGCATAATGCTAGAACTGGCAAAACATCATCTAAAGATATAGAATCTAAAATAAAAGAACAAGAAATTATTAGACAAGGTCATTCTTTCGAGGAGGTAAGAAAAAAAGAGTTAGAACATATTTTAGAACTGGCAGAGTATTCACCAGAAGTAGCTAGAAAATATATAGCTGTGGAATTAGGAGAATCAATTACAACCCCAGAATATCAAGATAAGTATTTAACTGAATATCTTAACAAATCCAAAGAACTTAAACAGAAATTAAATAACTTACAAATTCAATTAGGAGAGTTTAAAAATGACACAATTATCTGAGCGTGCAAAAGCCATAATTATAGAAATAGAAATGGGCGAAGAAGATGCTCGTAAAAAAGAAAAAGAGAAAGAAGCAGAATTTGCTAAAAAAGAAAAAGAGCTAAACGAAAAAAAAGAAGCTAAGAAAAAAGAAGAAGAAAAAGAGTTCGGAGAAAAGTTTGGCAAATACTTCGGGGAACATTCCAAAGATATGAATGATAGAATGTGCGCTCTTGAAGAATCAATGAAATCTGTTGTTGCTATGTCTGAAAAGATGATGGCAAGTAAAAAAGAAGGAGAATAATTATGTATCAACCATTAGACGCAGAAACACTATCTTATGCATCAGTATATAATATAGTACCATGGACGAAACAAGGTACAGCATTTTTAGTAGGTGGTTCATTTACTACAGTATCTGGACAACCTAGTTTACAATTATTAGCAAGTTCTAATACAACTCAAGGATATTTTAATGGTCAGATGTTAGCTAGAGCTAGTGGTGTTAAAGCTGATGCTTCTCCATCAGGGTTAACCGCTGGAGCATTAATTAACTTTTCTCCTACTTCTCCAAGTGGTGACACAGGTCAAATAATTTGGAATGGTATGATTATTATAGACCCTGCATTAAAACAACCGTTGCCATTACTAGACCCAGTTACAGGTAACCCTTTTGTATATCCAGGAACTATTCAAGTTGCATCACAAATGCAAGGGTGGGTAATTCGTCAACAGTATTTATATTGTTCTGGTACTCCTGCAACCGATGCTATATTGGTGGATACGGCTGTTACAACTACTACTGCTGTACGTACTTTACAATCTCAAACTATGAATTCTAGCAATGCGTTAGAAACTATTTTTGCATATTAAAAAGGATACAAAAATGCAACATACAATGTCAGGAAGTTATGACGCTAATGCTGTTATGCCTGTCCAATTTAAAACAAATATAGCTAAAGAGCAGCAAGAAATTGTTGAAAGATGTTTAGAATTTGGCGAAGCATTAAAAGTAGAACCAAGTTTATCTGGTAAAACAGATAAATTACAAAAATTAGCACAAGGTTTAGAATTTAGCGAATCAACAATTGGGAAATTAGCACAAGATTTGGAATTCAGTGAATCAACAATTGGGAATATCCAGTTGGCTTCTACTGATGTGACTACTCCATTTGTGGGTAACTGGACAGCTGGTACTTTAAATATGTTAATCCAAGAGGTTGGTTCAAGCTTAGAAAAAGATACATTATTGTCTATGGCATTCCCAGATAAAGCAATTCCAATGTATAAAGTTATTTTAGACCGTATTGTTGGTAATACAGGTATTGCACCTGAATTTGGGGGTAACAACTCTACATTACCAACAATTAGACCTTTAGATACTTATGTGTTAGAGTATCAACCAGGGTTATGGGGCGGACGCATTTCGTTATCTGCTCAAGATATTATGTTTGCTAGAAAACGAGGTAATGTAACTCTTGATGATAGAGGAATTGGACAGTTAGTTGCTTATAATACTGTTAATGGTGTTACTCAAGTAATGACTCGTAAAAAATATTTATTAAACCAAGCTATTTTCAATAATGGATTTAGTTACAATGGTGCTACTATCAATTCAAACATTCCAAGTGGTAACTATGTTGCTATGTATGAATCAATGGGTACATTAAATGCGGACGGTTCTGTAACATATTCAAGCAGTGACCCATATTACACTCCATTTATTGCTATCACAAACATTCTTAACAATCCTATATTTTTAAAATATCGTAGATATATTCGTGGTATTGTTTGTAATGGTGCGGATTTACAAGCAATGATGAATCACCCTAATGTTAAAGCTGTAACTAATCTTATGATGGCTGCGGGTACTTCTTTGGGTAGCAAAAAATTATCAGTACAAGTTGGCGATATGGTAAAAGAACTTAATGCATACTATGCACCTAGTTTTGAATTCCCATTGTTAGCTGATGATGATGTTTGGGTACAACAAAATGCTGATGGTACTACTAAAACTACACCAAATAATGCTACAAATGCAACTAGTGCGCAACAATTTTTTGTTCCTCGTGGCAAAATGTATGTAATGTTAGATTTAACTTCAATGGGTGGGCAAAATGGTGCATTCCATTTAACATATAATCAAATTGACCCTAATCAAGACGCTCCAGCAATGGGATTATTTACTGGTGTGTTTAATCGTAATTTAAATAACTCAGACCAAGTAAATAGAATTGATATAGCTGTAGCATTGAGTGGCGCACCTGCAATATATATGCCAGAATCACAGTTTATCTTGACTGGATTATTTTCGAACGTATAATAGGATAATAAAATGGCAGTTCTCCCTTCTCCACAGTATATTGATTATACTGAAAACGTATTGCCATTAATTGGCACAGATAAGATATTAGTAAGTGATTCTGACTCAACTGGTATACCAACTTTAGAAGCGGACCAATTAATTGCTTCTGGTGAAAGTATAGTACTTGAGGATTTATCACCTTATTATGTTACTGTGCCTGCATTAATTACAACTACTGGGGGTACTTGGGAAAACTTGCCTGCACAAACGTATTCTTTTATTTACAACATGTTTGTATATCAAGCAGCTGTACAATTAATCAGAGCATTTATAGAACGTAATACTGATGCAGTGCATACTTTAAGCAGTTACGTAGATTATTACGATATGCAGTATGCACGTCATTTAAATAGAATGGTTGACTTATTGCCTAACGGCGCATATAAATATCAGCTAATTGGGTTACAACCATTAAATACAGGAATCCCACGCACCCCAGCATCATATGCCCGCACTGGTCGTATTGGAGGTGCTAATAACTATGTTGGTGGACAATTAACCAATCCTCAACGCAATTTTGCTAATGGCATATGGAGATGGTGGTAATGGCTAGACAATTAAAAACATTAGTAAAAGATACCAAACAAAAAATTGTATCAGTTCATAAGCCAAAACCCAGGTTTGAAATATCTAGCGTTATAGATGAATTCCAGGGTATGAATGAAAATCTAATCGTAAATGATGGATATTCAAACATTGACGGTACATCTAATCCTTATCAATTCAATTTATTTTCGGATTTAATAACTAATCCTTCATCTGTAAGCATTAGTGAATTCCAAAAAATGGTATATACCCAACCTATCATAGCAACTGGATTAACCGTATTAATTAATCTTGTAATTAATGAGATTGGTCCATATCATCATAAAAATAAAAAACACGAAGAATTTATTCAAAATATGATTGATAACTTTACTCGTCCTTTTCATGATATTTTAAAAGATATGTTAACTGCTATTTGGGCTGGTTTTTCAATGGGTGAAAAACGATATGGCAGTGATGGTAGATATGTAACAGTTTTAGATATAGAGCCACGTCCTGCATCTTCTATTATATTTAGAGTTGATTCACAAGGACATTTAAAAGATGACGGGATAATACAATATTACTTTAATAATCTATGGACTGGTTACGGTAATTTATTAGCATTTAATCAAGTTGGAGCAGACGGTAAACAACAACCTAATCCATATGCTAGTCGTGGTGATTTTGATTATCCATGGCGTACTGTATGGGCGCAACCAATAGGTACAATAATGATACCTAAAAATAAATGTGTGCATTTTGTATATAAAGGTTTAGATGGTTTAACTTCACCTTATGGTAGAAGTTTATTAAGAGCAATCTATAATTATTATTTAGCACAAACTCAAATGCTAGGCACTACCCTTAATGCTGCTAATTCTGCGGCACAACCTATTCCTGTGATTGTTATAGATCCAAACCAAACAACTTTGGCAGATGGCACAAATGTATTAGATGATATAGGGAATCAATTAGAACAAATGAAAAGCCCTGGGGGGGCTAATTATTTATTAATGGCTGGTAAAAAAGAAAGTATTATAATTGATAAATTAAATACTGCAATTGATTTAGATAAATTTGTAAATGTTAGTAATTATTACGATAAATTAATGTTAACTGGCGTATTATTCCCAGGAGAATTAGCAGGATTATCAGACAAAGGAAGTTACGCATTGGGTAAGACCCAACAAGATTTGTTAGGGCGAAATGTAGCATCAATTGTTGATTCGTTAAAATCATGTTTAATACAACAATTAGTAAAACCATTATTAGAATTAAATTTTAATGAAAAAGACGATTTTGGTAGTTTTGGTGAAAATGAAAACGTTGCAGAGGATATATCATTAAATTTAAATAAAATTAATGCATTAAGATACGAAGGTATAAAACTAAAACCAGAGGCTATTATGGGCATGATGGATATTTCAATGGATTCTGTAGAGTCTTTTAATAATCCTATAATAGATACTAACCCACCCGAAACAAACAACGGGGTGAATGCTAATTTTAGTCGTGCTATGAATAGTCAAGGTAGATAACATGCAAGCAATAATGAAATCAGCAACACGAAATACAGAAGATGGAAGAGTTAAAGTAACTTTATCTACTTCTACAAATGCAGGATATGCTAATACTTGTGAGCAATATAATGATTATGGGCATTACTCAGTGCCATTACCAACTGGAATTGTAAACATAGAACAACAGACTTTAAGTAATGTTGTGGTTACTGGGTATAACAACACCATAACAGATGAACATTTTACATTACAACCAGGGGAAAGTGCTAATTACTCTACAGGATGGTATCAAATTAGAGCTAATGATGGGGTGTATATACAAAAAGCTAATACAACCAGCAAAGAAAATGAAATGATGGGTAACTCCACAAATCATATATTAAGAGATATTTTGAACAGACTTATAGCATTAGAAACATGGGCAGATGCTCATAAACATAACCCAGGAACTTTTGAAGTTAGTTTACCTTGAACATTGAATCCTGGTGGTCCAACAATAGTTTCAGTTACGGGGGTATCGGAAAATCCTACTGTAGCTTCCCCAAGTGGAGATAATATAAGTGCAGATGCCACTTATATAGCAAATAATAAAAATCTTGCAGGAAGCACGTATACACCATATTAACCATGAATAATATAATTGAAAACATCATGGCATTTTGTGAGATAGAAACTCGCAAACTAATAGCAGAATTAGAACAAGAACGATTCGGACACCAAGGTGCTTTTAACGATCATGAAAAATGGGCTAATAATGCTTCTGATGTTATAAAAGACAAAGGAAGAAATCAACCTTTAGTCGATACTGGAAACCTTGAAAAACAGTTATCAACTGCAAGTAATTGGGATTTAAAACCAGTATTTAAAAATAATAGTTTACAGTTAGTAGTTAGCGATAATGAACAGTTTACAGACAAAAAATACGATAAATTAGATAAAGGCGGTTTATCCCCCGCATATACTAGTCCAAGGGGTAATAGGATGCGCGCAAGGAATTTACCTGCTAGACCATTTAAAGCATTCAGTGATTCCGATATTGATTGGATAACAAATAAATTAGTACAGGCAATTCAGGAGAAATTTAATTGACAAGTTTAACAAATGCACTTCCTTTAATTTGCGGAATTGACAATCAAATATCTTTTGCTATAGTGGATTATTTTACTAATATTAATGTATGGACTAAACAAGTATTTCAGTCTTCTCAGTATGCTTATGGTATAGATGATTTTACCTCTAAAAATAGACCAACATTGATATGCATACCTAAACGCTCTCACAAAAATAGTTTTGGATATTCACAAACAGGAATAATAGAATTACAATTGCATTTTAGTTTTCAGCAACAGCGTATTAATTTAGCACAGAATGTAATACAAATAGCTAATTTAATACAATTGATTAATCTTAATCAAAAATTAACACAATATGCGCAAACGGTTATGTACGGGTTATTTTGGATTGGCAAAGAATGCAATGCAGATTATACAAAAGTATATGCTAAAGAAGCAATTGTTACTCTTGAACTAGATTATAAAGTTGATTTACTAGCATACCAACGTGGCTTACAGTCGAATGGATTTGATATAACAAGCCCTGATGAACAGATATACCAAATTGCACAAACATTCTTAATGGAAAATGCACTTATTTAAGGAGTAACTATATGGCTACTAATTTTATGCCATTTTTAAATGAAAATGTAGAGCTAACACCATCTGGCACTAGTAGTAATACTAGTAAGCAAGTGTTACTCTTTGGTCAAAGAATTACAGAGGGTGTACTAACTCCAGCATCAAATGGAAATACACAACCTAATTACTATATACCATGGGTGTTACCATCTTTTAAAACTTGTAATGAAGCTTTGGCATATTTAAATACTTATGGTATTAAATCCCAAATTGGCTATAACTTTACTTTAATATTGCCACAACCAACTGCAATTAATAGTGTATTAGGCAATACAGTATTAACATGGTCAACTGTTCCATATGGCTTTACTCAGTTAACAGATTTTAATTTGTCGGGTACATTAACTCAAGGTATATTAAGTGGATCAGCAACCATAGCTACTATAAATAATGGCGTAGCTAGTTTAACTATCCAAAATATTGTGGCATTTAGCACCTCTGGGGGCAATATGACTCTTACAGGTGTTAATAATGTCCAATATCCAGACCCTAACGAAACTGACCCTATTGCTTTAATGGTATGGGATTTTTACCAAACAGCATTATCTGCAGCATCTTCTGCTAATGGAGTACCTAATGCAATATTATCTATTACAAGTGATAGAGAAACCAGTATCACAGCTGTAGCAACTCCAATTGTATTAGGTGCGCCAGATGAAATAAACATTGAAACAGAAGAAACTACTGTTATCTACCCAGAAAATACTGTAGGATTAGGTTATTTACCTACAACAGCATATGGTAATACTATTGTATCTCAAAATGCAGCATCTGGTATATATGGTGGCTATTCAATCCAAAACGGTAATGTAGTAATTTCTATAACCGATGTAACAGGAACTTTCATTGTAAGTGATCCAATCAGTATTGTATTAGATAATACTATAAATGCTTATACCTTCCTAGATGGAGTAGATATACATAGTTCAGTATTGCAATTCCCAATTAATAATGCTACTAATATTAGTACTACACATGCAGATTATTATAATGGTAATACATTAATTAATGAACCAGCAGAAGCTAATAACGGGCATTACTTTACTTATGCAATTGCAGGAAATATAACATCATTGCCAAATCAAGTTAATAATCTTCCTATTGCAAACGACCAAACTAAAATACTTGTTACTTACCCATATGTACAAAAATTCGGTAATATTCCTTATGACAATACTAATAGTAACGTAGCATCTGGACGTATAGCATCTTGTGTAGCTTATATGTTAGCAAATGGTGATGCTCCTTACCCTCCACTTATGTTATCTAGAATTAACCATTTACCAGTATCAAGCGTTGCATCTACTACTAGTTATTCAATAGCACAAAATAGTACAGGTAATGCAGCTGTTACAAGAGGATGGTTACCATTAGCTCCAAATAGTAATAATGTGGTGCAATTCTTACAATCTAATACAACGTTAACTACTTTGCCAGGAACTAATGTACCTGATATTGAATTTAGATATACTCATATTTGGGATTGTGTTAGAGATTTAAAACGCAACATAGCTCAATACTTCCAAATTATAAGAATATTGCCAGATAATGCTGGTAGTGCATTAATATCTCCATCATTCTTAACTACATTTAAAAATGGTATTGTATCAATTTTATATACAGCACAAACGGCAGGAGTAGTACAAAATGTGGCTCTATATGCTGACTTAGTAACTGTAACGCAAGATCCTGATAATCCAAACCAGGTAGATGCTTATGTCCCTAGTCAAATAATTCCACAATTAAACGGTGCTAATATATTAATAAATGTATTTAGTTCATTATATCAATTTAATGCAGCATAGGAGTAAATAAAATGGCAACACAACAATTTCTTTATGATAGAGTAGCTATTTTAGCTGATGGAATAGAATATCTACCAGATGGTCAAATCCGTAGTTTTAGTATGCAAGCTGCTTATAATAATAGGTTACAACAAGGCATGACATCCAATGGCGTAGCTACAGGTATAACTATTGGTAATAGGTCGGTAACTGTAAACTGGACAGAGTTTTTACCAACTAGTGGGGATTATTTAAATTTTAGAACATTTTGTATAGCAAATCCAAATACTGTATTTACTATTATTCCAATTACTTTAGCTGATGGAGTACCAGCTGGTCCTTCATTTACCATTGGTCCAGTACAGCCTACTTCAATTAATATAAGCGCACCTAATGAAGGTGAAGTTATGGTACGTGATTGCTCATTTATAGCAATTGATTCATCTAATTTATAGGAAATAGCAAATGTCAAAATATAATTTTTTATTAACAGCTCTTACAACATGGAGCAATTCAGTAGAATATAAAGTTCAAGCTGTTGCATTGGCAGCTGCTATTGGTGGCACATATGTATCATGTCCCGTGGTAACAGATGTGGGCATTACATATTATGCATCAGACCCAGCAAATCAACCAACATTAGGAACTGCTCCCGCTAGTGATGATGCATGGTTAGTTCTAGGTAGTGAAAGTACTGCAGAAACCCTTGCGACTCCATTAACTGGGTTTGTGGCTACTTCTGGTACTCCAACTGCTACTAGCACTATTCTACAATCTTTTAATAATATAGTATACCGTACTTATGCAGAAGTAGCAGGGATTGCTGTAACTGGAATAGCAAATGGCGTAATACCGTTTACAGGAAGCACTAATGCATCTTCTAGTAATATTACGGTTACCACTAATACTGGGGTAATTGCTTTGCCTTTAAATAAGATTTTTAAAGTTCAAGCATTTTTGTATGTTACTTCCGCAGCAACTTCAGGCACTACATTAACAATTACTTCTACAAATTCTACTGTATTAAAAACTAATGTAGTAAGTATCGGCGCAGATGTAACATCTGGAATTGTAATATTAAATGCTTATGTACAAACAACAGGAACAGCGGCACCTACAGTATCAATTACTGCTTCGGCAACTACTGGTACAGTATCAACTACAGCTGAATCTACAATTACTATTGACGCGCAATAAAGGAAGTATAGAACATGGATAAACAAAAAGTCATCGATGCAGTTAATAATATTCGTAATGTTCCTATAGCAGATTTAAAAAAGGATCTGGTAGAAAACTCTAGCGGTACTAATTTTAAAGCATTAGCCCAATATAATGCTATGTTAGATAATATTACCATTGGAGCGCAGACAACGACTACTATTAATTATGCTGGTATAGATTGGACATTAAGATTATTAACGGCGGAAGAATATGTAAAAATCCGTATAGAAATGAACAATGAATGCAAAAAGCATGAATGCTTCGATGACTTTTTTACCCATTATAACGGAATGACTAAAATATTAGCAAAAGCATTAACTCCATCACCATTTAAAACGGAAGGTAAAGCTTTATTTACAGAAGCAGATTTACGATTGATGAATTATGATGTATTGGATGCTTTATATATTCAATATGTGGAATTTACCCAATTAGCCACACAAAAACCTACTGAATTTACTGCCGAAGAAGTTGATGCAATGGTGACTATTGCAAAAAAAAAGCCCGAACTTTTGAGGGAATACGCGCGTCCGAAATTGTTACAAACAGCTCTTTGGTTTTTGAACTCATCACTACAGCTGGAGAAGATGCTAAAATTAGACACGAACAGCTAGTATTTTTTAAATTATTAATCAATCGAATTAGGCAAGAGTTAGATGGCAGACCATAAAATAGATATTCAATTTAGCGGTAGTGGTTCAGGAATGGGTACAGGTGGTCCTGATTCCTCATTACAATTTTTAGCTAGTATATTAACTAAATTAAATGCTACTTTAGATAAATTGACTATTGCATCTAATAAAGTAGTACCAGGAGGTAGCACATCACAACCTCCAAAATTTTCACCATATGATATAAATAGTCAACCTTTCAAATCTACCACTAATGATTTTAGCAAAGCTGTAAATGATTTTAGCAAAGATTTAGAAAATACTTTTAAAGATTTAGGCAAAAAAGTAGGTTCCACATTAACTACTAGTGTAATGGCAGCTGTAGGAGTTACCGCATATAGACTGATTAGTAATGAAACTAATGCTATTATGGGACAAGCGCAAACTACAGGACAATTTGGTGTTGCATCTATTCAAGGTAATGCTAATCAACAATTCGGTAATTATATTGGCAATTTATTTGATATAGAGAAAAATAGACAAATCCAACACAATTCAGCCGAAGCAGAAGGAATAGGTGGTGGAATAGGGGGTGCTGTATCAAGTATAGGAACGATAATTAAAGGCATTCCTGTAATTGGCGGAGTAGGAAGGTTAATAGAAAAAGGGGGGTTAGCTCTTGGTGCTGCTGGCGCTGCAACTGGTGGATATGCTGCTGCTAAATTAGCTAATGCACAAATAGAACAACAGATGGCTATACGTTCGGCATTAGCTCAACGTGACGCTATGGCATCAGTAAGCGAATGGAAAACTGGGTTTAGTAGATTTGGATTATCTAGGACAAATTACCAAATAGCAGGAAGTGATATAACGGGAGGTACGCCAATTTCAGCATCACTATCTGATGCATTTCAACAAAAATATGGACAATCTCAGAATTATAACGCTATTTTAAATAACATAACGCCATATTTACAATCTAGCCCATTAGACAATAAACAAACAGGGGATTTAAATAAGACTTCTCAAAATTTTTTAAAAGCTGGGTTTGCAGCACAAGATTTTGCAAGGCTTACTATACAAGCTAGTCAATATCAAGCATTAACAGGTAAAAACATACAAGGATTTTCAGAAGATATAAAACAAGCTAGGTCCAAGTTTGGTGATGTATTTGATAGCAGTGCTTCTCAGAATCAAATAAATTTAATGGCTATGGGTTATAATAAAAACCAAGCCCAAAATATGGCATTTCAAGCTCAATATAATTCTAGCATTTTAGGTTCAGCAAATCAATTTATGTCACAAAGTATTCCAGATTGGTATAAAAACCAAGCTATTGGTAAAGCAGTTGGATTTGACATTAATAAAAGTTTACAAACTGGTCATATTGCAGGAGCAAGTAAAGAAACTGAAAAAGAATTAAATAGAGAATTACAAGCTTTTGAAAATGGAGTAGACCCATTAAGTTTACCCAAATTAACGTTATTAATGGGTTCGGGAGTAATGAATCCATCAAAATTAGCCGAATTAACCCGTAAACAAATAGAGCCATTATCAAATACCGTTAACGAAAAAAGTTCATTATCTCCTGCGCAATCTATGGGACAAGATATTGTAAATACAATTCAAAATGGATTGACAAATGTTAATACTATGAATGTCACAGCTCAAAGTATTAATATAACAGGAAATATTAATACTTCACATAACACTCAACGTAATGAAGGTGGTGCAGTTATGACTATGCCACCGAATGCGCATACTGCATCGCATTCGGCGGGAAAGTAATACCGCAATATATAGAAAATTCCATATCTCGTATTGCGGCTATGGTAGGAATAAATAGAAATGCCTTAGAAAGAGTAATATTTAATGAGAGCCGTGGCAATCCATATGTAGGAATGGATAAAAGTAATTATTCAGCTGGGATAGCTCAGATAAGCAGGACAGTATGGAAGACATACAGTAAATTACCGTATGAAGAATCGGCAAATGCTAAATATTATGAACAAAATATTACAATTGCTGCACAGTATTTAAAAATGTTATATAATAGGTTTGGTAATTGGAAAGAAGCATTGCAAGCTTATAATGTAGGTCCTACAGCATTAACACAAATAAAAGCAGGATTACGAAAATTACCAAAAATTACCCAACGATATACCCAGAATTTTAAAGGATAGATTTATGCGCAATATAAGTATCAAGATTTATCCAAGATTAAACACTAGAGATATTCAATATTATTTTACTTCCGATAATGTGTTAAATGATTTACCCAAATTTGATGCAACAGATATTAATCCTGATGTAAGTAGTTTGTATCAATTTGTAAATATGTCATTAAATTATTCTATTCAATCATCAAATATAACTAGTAGCATAGTATTATCATTAAATACAACTCTTGCAGGTGGAAATACTATTAGGTCAGGTCAATATATAGAAATAACGGATAACGGCAGATTTATATTTCAGGGTGTAATGTTATCTTGTCAATATCAACAAACTTTGGTAGGTAATAATAGTATTGGTGGCATATATTTAATGGCAACAATAGTGCCATCTTTATATCAATTAACTTTATTACCAATGCTGTTTGATTCAATCCAGAAGTCCCAAATAGATGGATTATTGGGAATTGATACAACTAGTATTTTAGTAGGAGAAGTAGCGCAACAAATATCTACGCAAACTTTATTAGATTATATGATCACCAATACTGATTATCAAACTTTTTTTAAAAGAGCAATTAGAGCATCTGGTTTACCTGAAAACGTATTTTTAATGGCTACATCTGGACAAAATAGGGATTCAGTTTTACGAACTAGTATAGATTTTACCAATACTGTATTATTTCAAAAAGAAAATGGAGAAATAAACATAAGGCAATTAGATGCTAAAATAAAAGCTCCTTTTAATATTAATATTGGTGACAGATTTGATATAGAAAGCGGAATATATCCTAATGTATTGGAATTTACATATTTAGATAATGCCGCAGTAACCCCTGCTGTAGTAAACAGTTATTCTATATTAACACCTAACTTAAGTGTGTCAGCTGATACACAAAGTAATTTTATTAGTTATAAACCTAACCCTAAATTCTTTTTACGAGTTAAACAATTACAAGATACTGGATGGTTTAGTGGGCAAATTAATCATACGCCAATTAATACTAACATAGTACAAGATCCTACAATTAGGACTATATTATCTGGGGTTCAAACGATTCCTGATCAATATATGCTAAGTTCAGCTCAATCTGGGGCTAAACAAGATTACATAACTTCATACCAACAATTAATGCTCGGTAAGACAATGGGGCAAGCATTAACTGGGTATGCTGGATTAGAATGCTTAATATCTATAGATGATAAATATTTAGAAAATGTAGATACCCAAGATTTATTGGGTACATGTGTAGATATTTTAAACTGTGATATGGCAAGTGGAATTATAGCCACATATAATCGAAGCTATTCATTAGATGGAAGTTATATATCTTTAAATATTGTACCTCTCGGAAGTTGTACAGGATATTGGACTAATTAAAATGTTAAGTTGATTTAGAAATGTCAGTAAGTTGGGAATAAAATCCCTGACAGTTGAATGGTAATTTTTTAAAAATCCCATTTTATGATTTGAGGCAACTATTATGCCATAATCATTTTAACTTAATATATTTTTAAAATCATTAAAAGATATTAGATATAATAAATATCTGCGTGTCTACCACTGGTGCACTATGTTTGCCTCCTCAAATAAATAGATAAAAAACATTTTATCTATTTATTTCGAGGCTCTATTGTTAGTATAATGTTAA
>OCVQ010001350.1_pt1 | contig 19013 bp, 20 predicted proteins | sample 1539061 | NCBI WGS metagenome assembly OCVQ01 (sample SAMEA3355526, study PRJEB22509) | marine metagenome | biome: marine; feature: river plume; material: water | place: USA | collected 2010-08-08 | depth 0.5 m | reverse complement strand
AAATCTTTGCTGATATGAAAAGAGCCGCATTCGCGGCTCTTTTTTTGTTTGATCCAATTTATTTGGAAACAACGCGGATGGTATTTTTTACTTTTTCTGCTTTGCTGCGCACTTCAGTCATGTTTGGCGCACTGATGGTGACATGACCCATTTTGCGAAAGGGCTTGGTTTGTGCTTTGCCGTAAAGATGCGGATGCACTCCAGGAATTTGCAGGACTTCTTCTAGGCCTTCATAGACGACCGGCCCATCATATCCTTTTTCACCGACTAGATTGAGCATGGCGCCTGCGCTGTGTAAGGAGGTGTCGCCAAGCGGAAGATTCAAAATGGCGCGCAAATGTTGTTCAAATTGGGAGCAACGGGCAATTTCAATGGTGTGGTGGCCGCTGTTGTGGGGGCGCGGTGCGATTTCGTTCACCAAGAGTTCGCCTTCATTGGTCAAAAACAACTCTACGGCAAGCAAGCCTACCATATCGAGTTTTTCAATAATGTCAATGGCAATTTGCTTCGCTTTCGCTTCAATTTCAGAAGAAACTGCAGCAGGCGAAAACAAAAACTCAACCAAATTTGCCTCTGGGTTGAACTCGCACTCCACAAGCGGAAAACAGTTGGTTTGGCCAGCTTCATTGCGGGCCACAATAACGGATAATTCTTTGGTGAATGGAATGCACTTTTCAAAGATGGAGGGCTCCGTGAAGCTGCTACTTAATTTACTTTCTTCTTGAATGATATTTACACCTTTGCCATCATAGCCACCTGTTCGGAGTTTGTGAACGACCGGAAAGCCAAAGGGATTTTCTGAAGGCAAAGCGGCCCCACAAAAAACAAATGGTGCAGTGGGGATGCCGTTGTCTAGGTAAAATTGTTTTTGGGTACCCTTGTCTCGGATGAGTTCTAAAATATGCGGCTGCGGAAAAACCTTGACGCCTCGCTGTTCGAGTTCGCGCAGCGCAGCAGTATTGACATTTTCAATTTCGACGGTCAGGAGGTCTTTATTTTGGCCAAACGCCATGACCCTTTCAAAGTCGGTGAGCGAACCTACTTGAAAGCTGTAGGCAATTTGCGCACAAGGAGCATGGGGGTCTGGGTCGAGCATGTGTAATTGGATGTCCAGGCTATTTGCTGCCTGAATGAGCATTCGCCCCAACTGACCTCCGCCGAGCACGCCAATTTGTAGTTCCCTACCGTACCATGTTTTTGTCATGCAGCAAAGATACGTTTAAAATTGTACCTTTGTACGACGATGCGTACACTGGTTCACATACACGACCTTTCTTTCGCGCCCTTCATTTCGGAAACGACAATACAAACGCGCGTAAAAGAACTCGCCGCTCAGCTCGACGCGGAATATGCAGGAAAGAACCCCATTTTCTTAGCGGTTTTGAACGGCGCCTTTATGTTTGCTGCCGATTTATTCAAACAACTCACGTGTCAGCCAGAGCTTTCTTTTGTAAAAGTGAGTTCCTATGTCGGAACCCAGTCTAGCGGAAGAGTCGATGAACTCATTGGCCTGCAAACCGCACTCAAAGATCGCCATGTGGTCATCATCGAAGACATCCTCGACACTGGCGTCACCATGGATAAAATAGGCACCTTGCTTCAGTCTGAACAACCAGCCTCTTTGGCCGTATGTGCGCTCTTGCTGAAGCCCGCATCTTACAAAGGCAAACAACAACCTCAATACATTGGCTTTGAGATCGACGATCGCTTTGTGGTCGGCTACGGTTTAGATTATAAAGAACTCGGTCGCGAACTCCCAGCCGTTTATCAATTAATCAATTAGTTATGTTAAATATTGTACTTTTTGGCCCTCCAGGAGCAGGTAAAGGAACCCAATCCGAAAGACTCATCGAAAAATATGGTCTTGTACATTTATCCACTGGCGATGTCTTTCGAGCCAATATCAAAGGAGAGACGGACCTCGGTAAGCTCGCCAAAAGCTACATGGATGCTGGTCAGCTTGTTCCAGACGAAGTAACGATCAACATGCTGCGTTCAGAAGTAGTCCAACACAGCGCTCCAAAAGGTTTTATTTTCGACGGTTTTCCGCGCACCAATGCGCAAGCGCAGGCGCTCGATGAATTCTTGGCAAGTCTGTCCACCGAAATTTCTTTAATGCTGGCGCTCGAAGTTGAGGAAACCGAACTCAAAAACCCGCTTATTGAAAGAGCAGAGGTCTCTGGCCGTCCAGATGACGCCGATCCTGCTGTCATTGAAAAACGCATTGCTGTTTACAACCAAGAAACTGCACCTGTAAAAGCATTTTACCAAGCTCAGCATAAATTTGTTGCCATCGATGGCATAGGCAGCATCGACGAAATCACTCAACGACTATTCTCTGCCATAGACACCAACCACTAAATGGCTTCAGACAACTTTGTTGATTACGTAAAAATTCACTGTACTTCCGGAAACGGTGGCGGCGGCTCTACGCACTTTCGTCGCGAAAAATACATTCCAAAGGGCGGGCCCGATGGAGGTGATGGAGGTCGTGGTGGTCATGTCATTTTGCGCGGCAACAAACAGCTCTGGACGCTTTTGCATCTCAAGTTTCAAAAGCATATCAAGGCGGGTCACGGCGCACATGGCGCCGGCAATCTCAAAACTGGTTCGCAAGGTGCTGACGTCTACATAGATGTTCCATTGGGCACCTTGGCCAAAGATGGCGAAACCGGTGAAGTCCTCTTTGAAATTACCGAAGAGGGCGAAGAGCGCATCATTCAGCGCGGTGGACGCGGTGGCATGGGTAACAACCACTTCAAATCCCCAACGAATCAAACGCCACGCCATGCCCAACCTGGTGAAGAAGGCATCGAAAGCTGGAAAATCCTCGAGCTCAAAATCTTGGCCGACGTCGGTTTGGTAGGCTTCCCAAATGCGGGTAAAAGTACTTTGTTATCTGTACTTTCTTCGGCCAAGCCCGAAATCGGCGACTATCCGTTTACAACTTTGCGTCCTAATTTAGGAATTGTCTCTTACCGCGATTTTCGCTCGTTCATCATGGCCGATATTCCGGGTATTATCGAGGGTGCGCACGCAGGTAAAGGCCTCGGTTTGCGCTTCTTGCGTCACATCGAACGCAATTCACTATTGCTCTTCATGCTGCCTGCAGACTCCGACGACATCCAAAAGGAATACGGTATTCTCTTGAATGAACTCAAACAGTACAACCCTGAATTATTGCACAAAGAACGCTTGTTGGCCATCACCAAATCTGATATGCTCGACGACGAACTCAAGGCAGAGATCAGCAAAGACCTACCGGCTATTCCACACGTATTTATTTCTTCCGTTGCCCAACAAGGCCTAACGGAACTCAAAGATCTGATCTGGAAGCACTTGAATCATGATTGAATTGCTGCAGCGCATCGATAATAGCTTACTTTTGTGCATCAATGATTTAAATGCGCCATGGCTAGATCAATGCATGTGGGTGCTCTCTTCCAAATTGATCAATATTCCGCTTGCCTTTTGCATCATTTTGTTGCTCAAAAGTCAGTTTTCTTGGAGAAAAACAAGTTTGATTTTTCTTATGACGCTTTTGGTGATATCCTTAACAGATACCGTATCGACGCAATTATTCAAAGATGTTTTTGAGCGTTTGCGCCCTTCTCACAACCCAATAGTAAGCCAATACTTGCATTTTTATATGATTGGCCCCAATAATCCTTATTTAGGCGGGCAGTTTGGTTTTGTGTCGTCTCACGCTGCTAATTTGGCTGCACTTTTTATGTTTGTACTGCCGTACTTGAAAAAGTACAATTATGCCATTTATGCACTTGCTAGCTACGTCTTTTTAGTGTGCTATAGTCGCGTTTATCTCGGGGTGCATTACCCAAGTGATATTTTGTGTGGCGCTTTACTCGGTGCGCTCATCGGTTGGATGTTTAGACGATATTTGTTTGCTCAAATCATCGAAAAATGGGATTGACAACACTTTTTCTGGTTTTTATTGGAGGCGGACTCGGTAGTGTGCTGCGCTTTTTGCTCTCCAAATGTTTGCCTTTTCAAACAAACGCTTTTCCTTGGGCAACGCTTCTGAGTAATGTATTAGCAAGCATAGTACTTGCCTACGTTGTTTTTCAATTCAAGGATTCCGAGAAATGGTCGGGGATACAGCCGCTTGTCCTGGTTGGTTTTTGTGGCGGACTTTCCACGTTTAGCACCTTTTCCTATGAAAACTTTCAGCTTCTACAGCAAGGGCAATTGGCCTTGTTTTGGTTCAATGTCTTGTTTTCTTTTGGACTCGGATTGCTTGCGTTTTGGTTCTTGGCGCGTCACTGAAGGCCTTACTAAGGCCTGAATGATTTGCTTGCCTTCGCTTCTCGCTTTGTCGCTTTTGCGGATGTCCCAGAGAAATTTGCGCTCTTCTTTTCTAGCGTCATTCGGATCCACAATTGGTAAGGGGTAATCTTGGCCTAATTTGAAATGGTACAGCGCCATATCCATCTCCGTCATTTTCCAGGGCTCATGTATAAAGGAGAGCGGAAGTTCAGCGAGCTCAGGCACCCATTGTTTGATGAAAACCGCTTCTGGATCGTGTTTGTAGCTATTGTGAACAGGATTATACACACGAATGGTATTGACGCCTGTGGTGCCAGCCTGCATCTGAAATTGCGGGTAATGTATGCCGGGTTCAAAATCTAAAAAGAGATTAGCCAAATGATTTACGCCATCTTGCCAGTTTTGCAGCAAATGATGACACAAAAAAGAGACCAGCAAGGCCCGCATTCTAAAATTGATCCAGCCGGTTTGCTGTAAGCAGCGCATGTTGGCATCTACCAACGGAAAACCAGTTGTTCCGCTTTTCCAGGCGGCGAGTAAGGCGTCGTCTTTGGGATAGGTCAAGCCCTCATATGCTTTGTTGATGCAGTGTGTGGCATACGTGCAATCGGTTTCAAACTTTTGAATAAAATGACAATGCCAATGTAGGCGCGTTAAGAAAGCGTCGAGGTTTTGTTTATTTTGAGGCTGTTTGAGGTACGCGGAGCTGGCTCGCACCACTTGCCGAATCGATAAATTGCCCCAAGCTAAAAAAGGGGAGAGTCGGCTACAGCTTTTTCTGCTCATGGCGGGTTTGGAGATTCCTTTCTGGTAGAACCAGCTTCTTTTTTCTAAGAAATCAGAAAGGTAACGAAGCGCATAGTAAGGCCCGGCTTTTTGAAAGCTATCGGGGTATTGTTCCAATTGTGCTTGTAGCTGTTCAGGTAGGCTGAAAGGGTGATCCCAAGCTATAAATTTGTTTGCGACATTTGGTGTAAAATGCAAGATGGGGCTATTCACATAGGCAAACCATGATTTGTCCCAGTTTTTGCGGTTTTTAAGGCCGCGTACGATGCCGTCTCGCTGAAATTCTGTCCATTTGATGCGCTGTTGCTTGAAAAAAGCCTGCAACGCGCGGTCTCGGGTAAAGGTTCTTGGCGGACCCGATTCTTGGTAGCTCCAAACTGCTTTGATGTCATATGCTGCATGCAATTCTTCAAAAACTGCAGTGGCTTCACCCATACAAATGTGGATATTTCTGCCAATTTGAGTCAATTCTTTGTTGATTTGCAGTACAGATGCATACTGAAATTGCCAATGCCGCAAGGCGTTTTCAGGAGCAGTCCATTCCGTTGGTTCTATTAACCATAAATAGAGCAGCGGTAATTGGCTTTGCTCTGCTGCGCACAACGCGGCGTGGTCGAGGAGGCGCAAGTCTCGCTTGAACCATACCACACCTATTTCAGTTTTCACGGCGGAGGTGTTTTTGAACTTTTTTCCAATAATTGAAAAAAGACCCAAGTAATTCATTGCCCTGTGGCCAAAGCCAATCTCGTGGGTCTTGGTGTATACCGTAGTTGGCGGTGAGCGGGTGTTCTTTAGTGAATACGCGATTCAAATCTAGGGTTTGTTGGATGCTTTTCCAATCACCAACTACCACCTGTAAATCGGGAATTTGCACATGTGCTAATTCATTGATCCAATTGAAGATGTTTTCGTTAAATGGATAGTCCTGCCACTGCTCCAAATCCCAAAACAGTATTCTGTTGGCTTCTTCCTCCTTGCGCCAATTGGGGTCCAGGTGATATGGGGTGTAGAGCAAGGTTGGGAGTTCAGCTTGAAAGTTGTCGATTCCTGCAACTTCCGGAAAAAATGTTGACTTCGGATGTACCCAAGTGCAAGCGATATGAAGTTGGGATAATTCTTCATAGGTAGTATCGAGAGGGGTGCCTTTTTGCACACTTCCCGTATATTTATTGATGTTCTCTTGATTGGCGTAATATACTTTGGGTGCATTTGCCCCACAAACCCATTGCCAACTGAGGTGATTGCTCGCCGCATCGGCGTCGCAGAGCTGCCCATAAAACCATTTGGCAGCCGTACGCCAATGACAGCCATAATGATTACACACGAGCGCTGCCAAATACATGCGCAAGTGATTGTGCATGTAACCGGTGTCTTTCAATTCAAGTAGTGCGCTGTCTATCGCCTGAATACCGGTGTTCGCCGCTGTAATTTCTAGCGGTAGCAGCGTGTCGTTCTTGATCCAAAATTGCGTTGAGCGCAGCTCTACTTGCGGGTCGTGGTGCTGCCAAATGCGCTGGGAGTGGTCTCGCCAACACAGTTCCATTATAAACGACTCCATTTCAAAAAGTGAAAAACCCCTCTTGCGTAAGCGTTCATAAATTTGTCGCGTAGAGATGACGCCGCGCGAAATATACGGAGACAACTTGGAAACGCCTCCATTCTGGTAGTTGCGTGTCTTTCCATACCGAATTGGATCGAACTGATCGATGAGCGCATAGATTTCAGCAATGGAAAGCAAGGGCATCATACGCGCAAGCTCGAAATACCGCCGTCTACATGCCATATTTGTCCGCTGACCCAAGAAGCCTTGTCGCTCAGAAGGAATGCTGCCATTGCGGCGATATCGGCGGGTTCGCCCACGCGTTTGAGCGGATGCCTGGCACCGTTGGCTTCTTTTTTAGCATCAGAATTGAGTAAATTCTCGGCAAGTGGCGTGTTGGTTAAGGATGGAGCAATGGCGTTCACACGAATTTTGGGCGCAAATTCTGCAGCGAGCGCGCGCGTGAGGCCTTCTATGGCGCCTTTTGAGGCTGAAACCAAACTGTGAAAAGGAAGACCCTGCTGCACTGCAACTGTAGAAAATAGCACTACAGATGCCAGTGTGCTTTTCTTGAGCGAAGGAAGCGCGTTTTGAATGCTTTGAATGGCACCTAGAACCTGGAGTTGGTAATCAGCTTGAAAATCTGCAGGCCCAAAACGATTGAAGGGCTTTAGTGAAATTGTGCCGGGGCAATACACCAAGCCGTCAAGTATTTCGGGAAATTGAAGCGCAGTAGGTTCCATGACATTATAATGCACCCAGGTTAAATTCGGATGCGTAAAAGTAGGGTTCGTATTTGCATGGGTGGCAAAAACGTGGTGACCTTCTTCGAGAAGTTGTTGGGTCAAGGCCAAGCCAATTCCTTTTGATGCGCCAATAACGGCAAAATTTTTAGTTTCCATGAAAGTGTAACAAATTAGTATTACCTTGGTTTACAATTCTCAAAAAATCGTCATGAATTTCTTCAAAACCCATTTCTCAACCCTTTTAATTGCCGCTGCCGTGATCATTACTGGTCTTATTTTAGGTAAGGCATACATGTCAAAAGGCAAGCCCGATGACACCATTTCGGTTATTGGTTTGGGGGAAGAATCCTTTGATTCAGATCTAATTGTTTGGCGCGCTTCCTTTTCTCGTAGAAGTATGGAGCTCAAAGACGCATATGCCCAACTCAATGCAGATATTCGAAAAGTAAAATCATACCTCAAATCTCGCGGAATTTCAGAAGATGAAATGGTATTCGAAGCAGCCGATATTTCCAAAGAATGGAGCAATATCTACGACGATGAAGGCAATATCCGTCAAACGATTTTCGACGGTTATTCGCTCAATCAGAGTGTCAAAGTAAGTTCTAAAAAAGTCAATGTAGTGGAGCAAACCTCTCGTCAGGTGTCGGAGTTAATTGATGCGGGAATAGAGCTCAATTCAGATGCACCAGAATATTACTACACGAAGTTGGCGCAATTGAAGCTCAAAATGATCGAGGCTGCTACCAAAGATGCACATGAACGCGCGGCCAAAATAGCTGAAAATGGTGGTGGTAGTTTAGGTAAACTGATGTATGCCGATATGGGCGTTTTTCAGATTACTGCAGAGAACTCTTCTGAAGAGTACGAGTGGGGAGGTAGCTTCAATACGAGTTCTCGCCGCAAAACAGCAAGTGTCACGATCCGCTTGAAATATGAAATTGATTAAATAAACTGATTTTTATCCAGCTGCAGCCACTCGAGGGTCGCATTGCAGAAAATATCTTCCTTGACTTCAGTACTTAAGCTGCTGTCTTCAATGAACCGACCAATTTCTAAATCGCCGAGCGGGAAGGGGTAGTCACTGCCCAAACACACGCGCTTGGACCCTTGCATTTTGAGGATGTATTCCAATGCATCGATGTCGTGGGTAATGCTATCTACCCAGAATTTCCCTATATAAGTACGTGGGTTGTGCGGGTTGTCTAGGGCCACTAAATCTGGGCGGCAATTGAAGCCGTGCTCGATGCGTCCAAGCGTTGGAAGAAACGAGCCGCCTGCATGTGAGAAGCAAACGCGTAGATTGGGTAGGCGTTCCAATACACCTCCAAATATCAAAGAACAAGCTGCTCTGGACGTTTCGGCCGGCATACCAACCAACCAAGGGAGCCAGTATTTTTTCATACTGTCAAAACCCATCATTTGCCATGGATGGATCATGACGGCCATGCCTAGGCGCTCGCACGCTTCAAAAATCGGGAAGAACTTTTCCTCTGACAGGTTTTCATCATTGATATTGGAGCCAATTTGAATACCGACATGACCAATTGATTTGGCGCGTTCGAGTTCTAAAATAGCAGCTTCGGCATCTTGCATAGGTATAGTTGCCAGGCCGATATAGTTTTTAGGATAGCGTTGTACGAGTTCGGCGATATGGTCGTTGAGAAAACGCGAGAGCTCTAGCGCATCGGCCGTTTGGGCCCAATAAGAAAACATGACGGGAATGGTACAGACCACCTGCACTTGCGTATGAAAGGGTTTGTATTCTTCAATGCGCAGTTGTTCATCCCAGCAGTTTTCTACGATGCGTCTAAAAAATTGACCACCTTGCATCATGTTGGCGCTGCCATCAGCATTAGGCTCTAGATGAATGAACTTACCGTAACCAAATTTTTGCGTCCAATTGGGCATTGTTTTGGGCAAGATATGGCTGTGCATGTCAATTTTTAGCATGGTTCAAATTTTGGTTCACGAAGATACAAAAAAGCTCAGAGCTGCAGCTCCATGATGTAGTCGTCCATGACAAAACCATTGCCAATATCAAATACGGCCTCTTCTCTTACTTGGAAACCCAGTTTGAGATAGAAGTTTTTGGCTTGGTTTGCTTTGTTGACTTGCAGGAAAATAGCTTTACATCCGGTTTCAGTAGCCCGTTCTTTTGCTTTTTCAAAAAGTGCCCTTCCCATTCCTTTTCCTTGGCATTCCGTTAGCATATAAAGTTTGTTGATTTTGAGTTGAGCGCTTTCACTTTTTTGTGGTTCATTGATCCATTCGATCGCAATAAAACCGATATCCTGGCCTTCGTGATTTAGGATATAAAATTCATGGCCTTCTTCTTGTTGTTGACGGAGTGCAGGAAAGCTGTACATCCAGTTGAGCATAAAATCAATTTGTTCTTGACTGATGATGTCTGCATAGGTTGCTGGCCATATTTGGCGAGCTAAATTTTCAAGAATGTGGAGTTCGTAGAGTTGAGCGAGTCGGATGTACATTGCCCTTTGTGGAATTGCTTTTAGATTTTTACAAATGGGGCTTGTTGAATGCGGCCATTTTGATGCAAACGCACATAGTAAGTACCAGAAGGTAATTCTTGAACGCTCATTTTGTTGTTTTCTATGGCTACCCAATACCGCTTGCCATCGAGGCCAATGATTTCGGCGAAGTCAGGGAGTTCTACGATGGTAAAGTGTAAGTAGCTTTGTACCGGATTTGGATATACGGACCATTCAATAATCGGACTAGCTTCGAGAAGGCCCAGTGTTTGAACGGCGAGTTGTACGGCTGCATAGGCATTGATTTTGCCTGCGCCCCACTGAGGGCTGCCTTCTGGGGGAATAGCACCAGTGTAGTTGTCTTGCCGCGCAGTTTGCATGATGATTTGCTTGACTTGCGCAGCAGAAAGATAGGGGTTGGCCTCGAGCATGAGTGCTGCAACACCAGCTACCATTGGTGAAGCCATGGAGGTACCCGAAAACTTCGCAAAATGGTAGGTGGTGCTGTTAAAGCTGGTGTTGGCGACGCTGGTATAATTCCCTGTTGTAAAAGAGGAGATTGCCGATGCAATGGCAACACCTGGGGCAGCTATATCAGGCTTCATGGCGCCATCGTAACGCGGTCCTTTGCTCGAAAATGAAGCGAGCGCTCCGCCCACTAAAGAACCCGACTGTGTAGCGTATTGTGTGGCGTAGGCGCCAACGCTAATGACGTCGTCAGCACAAGAGGGTTCTGAAATGCCGTTTTGGTTGTCGCCGGAGGTAGTGCCGGTGCCGGCTGCTAAAAAGGCCATGCCCCAATTGCCGACATCGTTGCTGAGTTCAGTGACGTTCCAGTAATGAACGGTGCCGCTATTTGCTTGTGATTTGAGCTGTACGCGCAAGCTCGTGTTGGTGTTTTTGACGCGCAGGCGCATTTGCGGCTTGCCATTCAGCGGATGTGCAGCATCTGCGGAAATGTTGTACCAAATGGTGTCTTGGCCCGCAACTAAAAAAGTATCGATGAAAGAGTTGGTGTTTGCCGTACTGTAAAATGGGCTCTCGACTAAAGGAACATTGGAGCTGTTGGTTACGATGATGCCGTTCGAAAAGCTCTGGCCTACCTCTCCCCAAGCGTGTATGCTTTGACCCCACATGTTTGGATTGGCTGCGTAGTCGTAAAATTCGATGCGCGATTTGAGGACGTCGTTGTTAAAGGTTTTTTTGAGGTGAAAATTAACGTTGCCGTTATTGCCGCCCGAATTGACAAAAACCACACCTAAGTTACTGAATGCAGTAATGGCTTGGCTCAGTATAGAGGTGCCGTCGAGCGTTCCGAAGTGGTAAAGGCCCCAGCTCATGTTGACAACCAGGCGTTTGTCTTCGGCTTGCGCTTTTTGATACATCCATTGCCAGGCATCTAGAACAGCGCCTTCGTCGACGAGAAAAGTAACAAATAAAAATTGTGCTTCATATGCCACACCACGGTACGGACTCGAGGCTCCAGCACCACCGGCAATGCCTGCAACGTGCGTGCCATGGGTTCCGTAATTGTAGATATTGGAGGTATCGCCACCGGCAGCAAGTAAGCTAGGGGTATCGGCGTATTCAGTGCCATAATTAAAGCCGTTCGGCGCCGGGCCACTTGTTTTGAATTGATCCCAGGCTGCGTAGATGCGGTGTTGCTGTAAGAGCGTGTCGTAGAATACAGGATGTGTGTAGTCAAAGCCCCAGTCGGTGACGCCAATAAAGACATCTTTGCCAGCGTAGCCCTGCGGAAGTCCTATGCCAGCGTGCACGGAATCTGCATGAAGGTCTATGATGGCTTTGTCTAGGTTGGGTATAATGCGACCTGCGATTTCAAGGTAGTCAAGGCCTTTGAGGCTAGAAAGTGCAGCTAGTTTTTGGAGTGGAACTTTAAGCGAAAGCAGGCCAGCAATAGGTTTTTGGAATAAGATGCGCTGCCATTGCAACTCTTCGGGCTTAAAAGCTGCATTGCAGCGACCTAGCATAGATAAATACCAGCGCCCATCTAGGTTGTATATAGGGTGCTTGGATTGCAGTTCTTTAGAGACGGCACCATTGCTGCGCAAGAGTTCGCTTTGAATTTGTTGGATCTCGAGGCGGTCAGAGTGACTCATGAGTGGAGCCGACCAAACATGGGCATTTAGTGCAATAAATAAGGCAAATACAAGCACCAATCGAGACATCCTCAAATATAAGGAAAATCTCTTATTTAACGGACGCTGATGATGGATTTTTTTGGCTTTCTGACCTTTTGAAGGTGTTGGTAGTGGTCGTCTGCAGCACGTTTGCCGATGGGGCAAATCAAGACGCTATGCAATCCTTCTTTTTCTAGATTGAGTAAGCGGTCGAGTGCAACTGGATCAAAACCTTCCATTGGAGTTGCATCGAGATCTAGTAAGGCACAAGCGGTGAGTAATTGTCCAAGGGCGATATAAGCTTGTTTGCCGTTCCAAGCCTTGACCTCTGCAGCGGCTTTTTGCCCAATGGCGGTATGCAAGTGATTTCGGAAACCTTTGATTTGTTCTTCAGTCATGCCTCGGGTGTCGCGCATGAGGTCTGCATGTTGGTCTAAATCGTTAGTATTGAGTTCATTTTTGGCACAGAGTACTAAAACTGCAGCTGCATCGGTAATTTGCTGCTGATTCCAGGCAATTGTTTTGGTTTTTTCGCGCAATTCTTGGTCGTTGATCCAAATAAAATGCAGCGGTTGTAGCCCGTAACTGCTGGGTGCGAGTTGCAAGACCGTTTCAATGGTTTGTTTGTCTTCTTCGCTGAGTGCAAAACTCGGGTCGTATTTTTTGGTGGCGTAGCGCCAGTTGAGTGCTTGGAGGAGTTGGTTTTTCATTTGTTTAGTTCATTGGTACTTCTATGACAAGGATTCTTGCATTTTGTTTGATATGAAGTGAAAATTGTTCAGTTTGAGAAATCCCCATAGCGTCGCGTTCCTCTAAAATTTGATCGCCTATCTGCGCCGACCCTTCAATGACCATAACGTAAGCGCCATGTCGAGCTGTATTTAGGTTGTAATTTGTCAATGTTTCAGAAGAAAAATCACCTATTGAAATCCAGGCGTCTTGGTGGATCCAGGTGTCGAGACCGCTGTTCTGTGGGCCAACAAGTTCAGTAAAGGACTCTTGTGCTAACTTGTATTTCCTTTGCGCGTAACGTGGTGTCACTTGCTTTTGATTGGGGAAAATCCAAATTTGAAAAAGGTTCAGTTCTTCACTTGGGCTCGGATTGTATTCGCTGTGGTAAATACCGGTTCCTGCCGACATCACTTGTACCTCTCCGGCGTGAATAACCTCGCTAAAGCCCATGCTGTCCTGATGTTGAATGGAGCCAGATAAAGGGATGGTGATGATTTCCATGTTGTCGTGGGGGTGCTTGCCAAAGCCCATTCCGCCTGCAACGATGTCGTCGTTAAGGACGCGCAACATACCGAAATGAATGCGCTCTGGGTTGTACCAAGAGGCAAAACTAAATGAATGCTTGGCGTTGAGCCAGCCGTGGTCGGCGTGTCCGCGAGAAGCTGCAGAATGAAAAACGGTTTTCATGATGTTTTTTTTACAAAGTAAAAGAAAGCGCAAGGCTTAATTCAATAACACATGTTAATTCTTTTTGTTGGGAGTTGTTGGGCTTTGCAAGAAATTGTGCAATTTCGTTACATGGTATTAAGTCGCTTTTGGCTGGTCATTTTCATCAGCTCCATTTTATTTGTACTCTTCGCCGTTTTTTCGGGTCAGTTTTACAGTATTGATTACGTCTTGAACGGCAAAAAAGACGATCCCATTCTCATCAAAGAAACCTATCATTGGAAATTGCCTTCTTCTTATGTAGATCTTATGGCTCGAGCCGACAACAATACCTTCATTTTGGATAAAAATCCTTCGGACCCTGATACCACTTATGTCATGAAAGAAAAGACCGTGACGGTTTATTCTGGCGTTCAAAAATCCGACGGTTTGTTGGTGACGGCAAAGAATAGTTTGTTCGATCTCATATTACCTTTGATGGCCTACTTAGCTTTCTTTGCTGGTATCATGCAATTACTCATTGATTCTGGCGCCACTGAACGCTTGGCAAAGCGCTTGAGTCCGTTTTTTACGAAAGTCTTTCCGCAAGTGCCAGCCGGGCATCCGTCGATTACCTACATGACCATGAATTTTTCGGCTAATTTTTTGGGCCTAGACTCCGCTGCCACTCCTTTTGGCCTCAAGGCCATGGAGAGCTTGCAAGAGCTCAACACAGAGAAAGAAAAGGCCTCTGATGCGCAAATCATGTTTTTGTGTTTGCACGCTGCTGGGCTCACACTCATCCCGACGTCTATCATTGGTTACCGCGCCGCGGCAAACGCTGCCAACCCGGCTGATGTCATGTTGCCGTGTATCATTACTTCCTTTATAGGCACCTTAGCGGCGTTTTTTATTGTGGGTTTGCGTCAGCGCATTTCCTTCAAAAGCGGTTTGCTTTTAGGCGTCATTATGGGCATCATCGGCGCCATTTTTGGTTTGCTCTTTTATGTAGGTTCCTTGAATTTGGTAGAAAAGAATTACTTCACTGGTAATTTTTCAGGAATCTTACTCTTTGCGATCATCTTATTGACCTTGTTATTTGCTTTTAAAAACGAAGCAAAGTTCAAAGCCAATGACACGACTGTCTTTGATGCTTTTGTCGAGGGAGCGCGCTCAGGCTTGGATACGGGCGTGAAGATTTTCCCGTACGTACTCGGTATGCTCGTGGCCATTTCAGTCTTCCGTAATTCAGGCTTGTTTGAAGTCATCTCCGGCGGAATTTCCGAAGTATTTCGCTATATCGGTGTGAGCAAGGAAATCACTGATTCCTTGCCAGTAGCCTTATTGCGACCTTTTAGCAGTTCGGGTTCAAGAGGTTTCATGCTCGATGCCATGAACCAGTTTGGGCCAGATAGTTTGGCTGGAAGGCTATCTTCTATTTTTCAGTGTTCGGCCGAAACTACTTTTTATGTCATTGCCGTGTATTTTGGCTCTATTCAAGTGCGCAATACGCGCTATACTTTAGGCACCATGCTTTTGGTAGACCTCATTTGTGTACTCACGGCTATTGGCGTTGCCCTCTGGTTTTTCTAAACAATGAAGGCGAACACACTTTCTTATCCTTCACTTGTCATACTCGCTTGGGCTAAAGCGGTGGACGGTCATGACACGCTGCACAATTGGCTGCAAGAGAATGGTTATCCCGAACTCTGGATGGCCACCCAAGCCATACGGCTACACGACCCTGCAAGGCAATGGTTACTCAAAAATGGTTACCCAGAACTCATGGCCATGATCAGTGCTGCAGAAGGAAACGAGAAGGCACAAAAATGGTTGCAACAATTTGGCTACGAGGTGTTGTATCACATCGCTATGGCGGTGGAACACGAGCAAGAGAGCTGGTTCTGGCTCAGAAAAAACACGAGCCCAGAATTGATTATTTTAGCTAAATCGATACAGGTCATCAAGGATCGCATTGAGGAAAACCACAATGATGTCCATGCCATTCACAAAGATTTATAACAAAAAAAATACGTGCATTTGTGGATGCACGTACTTTTTGTATTTCAAGAAGGTCTTATATTAATTGGGTGAATACAGAAACAGCTTAGAGCAACATAGCAGCTGGCTGCTCCATGTAGGTCTTGAATGTTTGCAAGAACGCAGCTCCTGAAGCTCCATCTACTACTCGGTGGTCACAAGAAAGCGTTACTTTCATGACGTTGCCCGGTACAACCTGACCGTTCTTCACTACTGGTACTTCTTTGATGCCGCCAATCGCTAAAATACAAGCATCTGGTGGGTTTACAATGGCTGTAAATGATTCAATACCGAACATGCCGAGGTTAGAAATGGTAAAGGTGTTACCTTCCCAATCTGAAGGTTGAAGTTTTTTGTCTTTGGCTTTTTGAGCGTATTCACGTACTTCAGCAGAAATTTGGGTCAGGCCTTTGCCATCGGCAAAACGCACAACAGGAACAAGTAAGCCGTCTTCAACGGCAACAGCTACACCAATATTGACGTGCTCGTTGCGGCGAATGAAGTCGCCCATCCAGGCGCTGTTAACGGCAGGATGCTTGCGCAAAGCCATAGCTACTGATTTGACGACCATATCGTTGAAAGAAACCTTCACGCCATCGATGCTGTTGAGGCTTTTGCGTGCGGCAATAGCAGCATCCATATCGATGTCTAAAGTGAGGTAGAAGTGAGGTGCAGTAAATTTGCTTTCGGCCAAACGGCGCGCAATGGTTTTGCGCATCTGAGAAATGGGCTCGTCGGTAAAAGAAACGGTTCCGGCAGGAGCTGCTGTGTATGCAGGTGTATTTGCTGCAGGTGTATAGGGAACGTAATGATCGACATCGCGCTTCACGATGCGGCCGTTTTCACCGGTACCGCCTACGGCGTGGATGTCAATGCCGCGCTCCGCTGCTAATTTTTTAGCGAGCGGCGATGCGAAAACGCGATCTGAGTTGCTATTGTTGGCAACTGGAGCTGCTACCGGAGCAGCAGCAGGTGCAGGATTTGGAGCGCTTGCTGCAACGGGTGGAGCAGTAGGAGCAGGAGCGGGTGTGGGTGTTTCAGCTTCAGTGCTGGCACCAGGGGCGCCTGCAGCAGCATTAGCTAAAATAGCAGAAATGTCTTCTCCAGCAGATCCGATAATCGCAAGGACGCTATTGACAGGCGCAGCCTTGCCGGTTTCTACACCAATGTGGAGCAAAACACCATCGTAAAAAGACTCAAATTCCATAGTGGCTTTGTCTGTTTCGATCTCGGCGAGTACCTCACCAGATTTGACTGAATCACCAACGTTTTTAGTCCAGGCGGCAACAACACCTTCTGTCATGGTGTCGCTTAATTTGGGCATGTATACTACTTCAGCCATGTCTTTTAATTTGGGTTTTTAGTATTCTTTGATATAAGGGTAGTCTGCTTGAACATATACGTCTTCGTATAGTTCATGGGCTTCTGGATAAGGAGAGTTTTCAGCAAAAGTGACTGATTCTTCCACTTCCTTTTTCACCCAAGCGTCGATGTCTGCAAGTTCTTGTTCAGAAAGCCATTTTTGGGCTTTGATGATGCGCAAGCAGTGTTCTATAGGATCTTGTTCCATCCATTCGGCGACTTCGTCTTTGGTGCGGTATTTTTGCGGGTCAGACATGGAGTGTCCTTTGTAGCGATACGTACGGATATCGAGTAGCGTTGGGCCTTCGCCGTTGCGAGCGCGGCTTGCAGCTTCTTCGATGGCTTCGTGCACAGCTTCTGGACGCATACCGTTCACAATTTTGGAAGGCATTCCGTAAGAAAGGCCGATTTGAGAAAGGTCGGTAACGTTTGTGGTGCGCTCTACTGAGGTTCCCATGGCGTAGTTGTTGTTTTCAATGATGAAAATCACTGGAATTTTCCAGTTCATGGCCATATTGAAGGTTTCGTGGAGCATGCCCTGACGCACAGCGCCATCGCCCATAGAAACAAAGGCTACATTTTTTGTGCCTTTGTACATTTCGGCAAATGCAACACCAGCACCCATTCCAATTTGAGCACCTACAATACCGTGTCCACCCATAAAGTTGACTTTTTTGTCAAAGAAGTGCATCGAGCCACCTTTTCCTTTAGAGCAGCCAGTGGTGCGTCCGTAGAGCTCGGCCATCAGTACGCGTGGGTCAGTGCCCAAAGCAATTGGATGCGCGTGGTCGCGGTAGGCGGTCATGTGTTTGTCGTCTCGGCTACAAGCACTTGCCGTACCCACAACAATCGCTTCTTGACCGATGTAGAGGTGGCAGAATCCGCCAAATTTTTGCTGAATGTAAAGTTGACCTGTTTTGTCTTCAAATTTGCGGATCAAGAGCATGTCTTTGTACCACTTGACGTAGGTTTCTTTCGAAAATTTTGGTTTCTCTGAACTTTTAACGGCTTTTGCGCACATAACTTCTTTTTTTATCGGTCACAAATATACAAATGATTCACAAACAATGTTCAAAATGTCAATTTAACACTAAGTGCTTGGAAATTTAAATTTCACGCTTCAAATAAGGCTTGATTTGACGCAATGGCATACTGAATGTAATGACACCATTTGCATAATTACTCACTTCGTAAGGATTGTAAATAAAAGTGATTTTACCTTGACTGATTTCGAAGTTGTCAGGTAAAACAAATCCCTTTTCAAACCAATAATCAGTTTCCGAGAAAGGTTTAGTTGCACTGATCCCCACTGATCGGCGAAAAGCGGCTTCCGCCAATTTTAGGAATTTGGCGTCTTTGCGAATAAAATCTGAAAGGTTCAGGGTTTTTGCACTTTTTTTATCAAAATGCGTGATACCGACGCCATACATACCATGTGCACCTCCGGTGTATGTACTCGATTCATTTTTTACACTTGCAAAACCAGCATGAGACGCGTCGATTTCATAGGAATCTTCGATATTCCATACCATACTCATTTCATCTTCATAGCGTCGGGCTTCTTTTTTAAACGAAAGAAGCGATTGATGGATGAGTTCGCCACTTAAAAGAGCCGTATAAGGCGCTTGTTCTTCTGGTTTATAAAGACCCTTGCGTATGAAGTTATTGATGGCGACCTGCCATTTAGCCAATGGTAAGGCCGGGTTGTAAAATTGATAGGTAACCTTGGACCATTGTTTGTCCCATTCTTCGACAACTTTTCTTTTGGAAATGAGCACGCTGTCTGCACCTTTAATGAGCAAGCTGGTATCTTTTGGATTGACTTCTTTGGCTTGAACCTCTGTTTCTTTTGGTTCTACACCTTCTTTTACTTTTCGAGTTTCTTTTTTGCCTTGAGGTTCTGTGTGGCAGGCGAAAACTACTAAAAGTGTTAGCGCAATTAAGGAAATGATTTTAAGCTTCATGTGTTGTTTTTTTAGCGGCCTTCATGACCAAGTAAATTCCTGCAATGACGAGTGGAATACTGAGGAGCTGACCGGTGTTGAGTGGCAGGCTGTAGTCTCGGGCGGTTTGGCCGAGTTTGAAGAATTCGCAAATAATGCGCGAACCAAAAATCAGGATCAGAAAACTGCCAAAGACAAAGCCCGGTTGCTGCCACTTTTTGAGTTTCCAATAAAGGTAAAGCAAGACGCCAAACGAAATGAAATAACAAATGTCCTCATAAAGCTGCGCAGGGTGGCGCGGA
>OCVQ010001347.1_pt1 | contig 19045 bp, 20 predicted proteins | sample 1539061 | NCBI WGS metagenome assembly OCVQ01 (sample SAMEA3355526, study PRJEB22509) | marine metagenome | biome: marine; feature: river plume; material: water | place: USA | collected 2010-08-08 | depth 0.5 m | reverse complement strand
AACTTTAACGTTTTGTCCATTTTTAAGATTATAATTTGCGGGTGTATCGGTTAAATCTAAAAAGGTACTTGCCACCCCTGAACTAAACAAAGAAAGTAATTCCGCATAAGTAATACTTACACTTTGACCCGTTGATGCAATTCGTATAAGAAACAAATCAGCGGAAACAGGGTTTCCAGTAATTGTTGCTAATTCATTTAAATCTTTTGCATTATCAATTATAGCTTGTATAGACGCAGCGTTTTGCTTTACTTGTTCATTTATTCTATCACTCATTGTTTATATTTTAATGTTTGTATTATTTGCACCTAATATCTTAGGTATATAAGATGTGCTATATCCCTCGCTATCCCCATATTGGTCATTAGCCTCAATATTAAAGTTTTTATTAGTGCTTAGTAATAAGCAATTAACAAGGTATAGATTTGTATTCGGAATTGATTCAATAGTTAAACTTTCCTTTTTAACATATCCTAAACCATTAATAAATAAGTTTTCACTTGACAAAGCTAAAGATAATTTCATCATTACCCTATAAGTAACCTCGGCAAATTTAATTTCTATTCCTTTATTTAAAATAGACTCGGATAAATATGTGCTTAAATCACCTTTTATAATTTCATTAGTGTCATCTATTATAGAATTAATAGACAATACTTCCGCTCTCATAAAATGCTTAATTCCGTAATTATAAAATATTTTTCTATTATTAGTTCCGTAATAATCAATAGCAACGTATTTATCTAAGTCGTATGTATCGGTAGATTCAATTACGTGTACGTATTCGGAATAATAGTTAAGTTCGGTATATGTATTGTGTAAACATTGTATTCTTACTCTAAACGAATTATCTTGTGGTTTTAAAACAGGTGTACCAATATCTAAATCAAACTCATAAACCTCAAACGGCAACAAATCATAATAAGCTTTCATTACAATAGAAACTGGACTTGTATTTGTTACTTGCATATTAAATACAATTAATCTTTTGTTTAATGAACTATCATATATTAAATCAACAACTTCTCTAACTCCATAAGTAATACCTAAATCAATATAGTTACCTATTATAGCCGAATCGGGTAAGTTTCCATTTAACTCATAATTCCCTATATCAACCCCGTTTATATCATATCTATTACCGCTATCAAAATATATACCAGCCCTAGAATTAGAATAATCAATGCTAACTAATTCACAGTCTAAGGATTCAAATTTATCTAAATTATTTGACATTTTAGATATTACAGGAGTATAGCTAGTTCCAGAATCCTCACAATCCAAAACATATACATTATGATTTGTGTAATTAGATTTAAATTGTATTCTAATATTATCCGAACTTCTAAGAATTACCCTTTCGTCATATAAAATATTTTGAACACCCGTAAGAGCTAAAACATTGTTTTCGTTTTTATGTATTCCACCTTGCAAACCATTCCAAGTTTCGTTTTTAGAAAAAGATAAACTATTTCGTTCAGATATTTCAAAAAATGGAATTCTATCCTCAATAGTTGTAGGTACTACAAAGTCTTTTTGGTAAATACAATTAAAAGAATCTTTTATATAAACCGTGTAATTACCACCCGTTTGACCAACCCAAGCAAATGAAGTTGAATATGTAACCCCATCTAAACTATATTGCAAAGTTCCTAAATCTGGTCTTCGTGTTAATTGATTTAAATAATCAACGTAAACAATAATGGTTGCCCCACTAAAAGCATTTGGTGTTATTTGAATATTAACATTTTCATCACTAATTTTATTAAAATAAAAATAATTTTCATTCCATTGTTCTAAAGAAATATTTATACTTCTACTACCCGCTTTATTTACTAAAATTTTTGTTGGCAAAGTCCTTTGTATAGGCACTGTAAATCCAAGTGTAGTAACGGGTATTACATCCGTTTCGGGTGCAAGACCCGTACCATAAGATAAACTATAACTATCAGCTTGTGTTTGCATTAAGACATAAATATCTACTTTAGAACAAGGTGTTGTAGGGTTTACGGAAAGTGATGCTGTGTCTAATTGAAAAGTATCTGGTGTGTAATCACTTTTAGTATTTGTAGCGCCTACCGTAGTTGTAATGTCCGTAAAGTTCCAAGGAACATTAATATCAATAGTAATTACATTTAAATTCCTTGTTAAGGTCATTAATCCACCTTGATTAAAATCTATGTCAAAATATTTTTGATAAGATATAGCCTCCGCCTCACCGTTTGTTCCCGTATTAGCTGATAAAGGTATTTGTCCGTTTGTTTTTCTTGTTGTGCTAACAAAAGTTGATGTCATAGGTATGTTAGCGGTTAAACCAGAATTGGTTCTATTAAATGAAATTGTTTCTCCGTTTAGCGCATCCCTTGTGAATGTTATAACTATTTGTGCCTTTATTGATAATGACATACTTTATATTATTATTTTAATTAAATATTATTTTTTCGTTAGCTTTATAAAACTCAAACTCATCATTCTTTGGTTTAAACGATTTTAAATAACCCGTTTCAAGTTTACCTTTTTCATTTGTCCATTCAAACTTAAAATACCAATTAGGAACATCTTCCATTTCCCCACCAATAAAAACTCTTTTTTTACCTAATATTAAATTAAGTAAGTTATCATCAATAGGGTGTGTAAATTTAATTGTTTCGGGTAACAACCTTGCTCTTTCCATATTCCTAACAATAATAGGTTCTTTTTCTGAAACTGCTTGTGATTCCCCAATGTATTGTGTAGATAAATTAATGTTAGAATTAGTTGACGCTAAAGACACTTTATTACTCATATATACATCGTGTTCAAGTCCCGCTCGTAAAACCCATTCGTGACGTTTTAAGCAACGTTTAGGTGTAAACCTCCAACTTCTATAACTATCTGGGTTGCTTATTCCCGTTGGTGCTTGTGCTAAAACATCTTGCCAATCTAATTGTTCATATATATAATTATTATCAAGAGTAGGTGTTTTTAAATCTAACAACCAAAGATTATTGTCCCCACTACTATCTTCTTGTTCATTTAACCACCAAAGTTTTCTCCGTAATTCCTCCATTCCAATATCATCACTCCTATATTTTGATTCTTTGTCATATTTATTGTCGGTTTTCATTAAAGGTAATGTGTATTTAGCTTTAATATTAGGCTCATCTAAACCTATTCCTAATTCATAATTACCACCCTTTGTTGCGCCTATTGTTGCTGATGAAATAAACATTTTAGGCTCTATAACTCTTGACACATTAGTTATTTGATTTGGTAGTTTAACGGATACAGAATCTTGATAAAAATACTTTAATTCCTCAACCCTTACTCTTTGTCCGTATTGGGAGGATTCAATTCCTAATCCTACATTAAATATTGATTGTAATGATTTAATGTAATCCTTAAAACTTGTTGTTATTGATTTATATAATAAATTACTTTCGTTAAAATTTCTTAAAGCAAACCCGTGAATTACTCCCGTATTACCAGCTTCACCCGTTACCTTGTAATTGTAATCTTGGTAAATAGGAGTAACTCCCGTAGTTGGAGTTGGATAATTATCTATGTTTCTTCCTAAAAACTTAGAATAAAACTTTTGTTTTTGACCAGTCATTATTTCTAACAACCTTGAGCCTATGTCATTTAAATGTGAAAATCTATATTTTGTTCCATAATCTTGATAATAATCTATATTTTCAAGCTCTATTTTATATCCATTAGAGGGTAATTGATACCTAAGTAAAGGAACTGCTCCGCCATAAGTATTGTTATCTTTGCGTGTCATTACAAATTCTAAAGACCAAGCGGTTTTGTAATCATTTTCGTCTAATGCCGTAAGGTTAATTTCCTTATAATCATTAATAGGTGATTGCATAGCATAACTTGTGTTGTTTACGTTAAAAGCACCATCTTTAACGTATTCATTATTTGATTCATCAAATTTCCATCTTTGAACAATAAGATATAAGTTTTGGTCTGATAATGCGTATGGGAATGAATTATTTATAAAATCAAATTGTAAGTTATCAATAGTTATTTTTAGTGTTGTTGTTGCAAACAATAATCTATCTAATGAATCGTTATAAAAAAAAGTTGATTGTACTCCTAATTTATCTGAAAAATCATATACAACATCATTAATCTCAACGTGCCTTTTAAATCCTTTTGTCACAAATTGTGTTGGTATTGACCATCTTCTATCATACCTACTCCCATTTGTATCATTTGGATATAGCAATGCTTCTTCCGAAGAATTTAAATTAACACTTTTACCATTTGCGCTTATATCCCGACCTTTTATTGTCATTTCTTGTTGACCAAAAAAACTTAAATCTCCATCTAGACTAAACCCAGAATAACCAATACTTTCTTTTCTATTTAATTCAAATTCGTCACTTTCGTGTGATTTTAAAACATCCTCTAATTCATCCGATTTAAAATTTATTTCAACAATACCATCTTTTTCTTTTAATGTGTTAAAATCAGCTAAACCCCTATACCTTTCTTCCCAAGCAATATCATTTATATCAGATGTATATTGACTTGTGTTGTAAACTTTGTTTTTACGTAATGTATATTTTATTAAATACATATTAGTATTCAAACCACCCTTTTCATAAGAACTATTTATAAAGTCTTTTGATTCTCTTGTAAATTTAAGCGCATTAGTGAATTGCGTTGTAATACCGTGATATTTTGTATTTCTTACAATTTCTAAAGAATCCTCATCCCAACCACCTGGACTTTTATCTAAGACCAATGTTTCTTGATTTTCGTATTGCAATACAAATCTTACGTAATCACTATTTTCATTTCTAGTATCTGACATCTAATTCCAAGTTGATGATTGTTCCTTATAACTATTTTGTTGGTTTAGTACCGAAACATTGTTATTTATCTTTGCACGTTTAAAACCCTTATCTATTGCCTTTTCTATACCATCGTAATTAGCATCATTTTCAATAATTGCGCCACCCGTGTATAAATTCATTAACATAGACTTTTTCATCATATCGTCATAATCTTTATGTATTATATCACCTTTCTGTAGATTAACAAAAGCGTTTGCATTATCCGTTGATAATATACTACCATTTCTTTCGATATATTCCTTATTGCCACCATCATTTATTAACGCAAGACCATCGTGACCCATTACACCACCCGTTGCAAAACTTGGTATAGGTGTTGCAAGTATTGTGGCTACTTCAAGAGCTCCTATTGCAGCGGTAATTACCGCGAGTGCTAGACCAGTACCTGGACCCGCCGTAAGAGCAGATGATACAGCTAAAGATGTATTTATTATTGCGTTTTGTACAGCTAGAGCTTTTTGAAACTTAGCTTGTTTAACTTGTTCTCTTTTCTTTTTTCTTTCTAATTCCTCTAATCTTAAAGCTTTATTTCTTTCAATTATTTTTGTTTCTTCCTCATCATCTTTAGCAAGTTCTAATAATCTATCATACTTTTCGGTTTCCGCATCTATTTCTTTTTGAATGTTATCAATCCTACGTTCAAATACAGCATCACCTAAATCGCCAATAGCATTCATTACCTCTTGACCTTTTTTCGCCCAATACTCTAAATCCTCTTTAGGTCTTATAGAGCCAGGGTCTTGTTTCATACCACCTAAAGCTTTTATTTGTTTTTGAATTGAATCAACAGCGTCAAAATTCTTATTCGCACGTTGGACTTCTTGAATTGCTTTTAAAATTCTAATTTGATTATCAATTTCAGCATTTGCCAATTCCGTTTTTAAAACTAATAATTCTTGTTGTAATTTAATATCTTCTTTACTACCCTCGGCTATTTCTTTTCTTCTATTCTCTATTGCAACAACCTTTTCTTGATTGTCAAGCTTTATTTGGTCAAGTTCTATTTTACCAAGAGCTTTAGCGTTATTAATTTGAATAACTCCTTTATCATTGTCTATATCTAATAATTTATTTTGATATGTTTGTTCAATAGCTTCAAGTTCATCATTGTATTTTTTTGATATATTTTTTTGTGCTATTTTAAAGTTTGCAAGTTGTTCTAACTTAACACTATAATTAACATCACCCTCCTCAACATCATCAAATCTTGAATTTGATTTTTCCCAAGTAGCTAATTCATCAGTCATTTTTTCTTTTGCCTTAATCCCCGCTTGAATCATTTCTAACTTTACTAAAGCTTTTCTATCTTCAATAAGATTTTTTAGAGCAGTTTCCCTAACAATTGAACCCGTTAGTTCATTGTCTAATAATATTTTATTTACTTTTATTTGTTGCTTAGTTAATAGTATAGCTTTTTCTAAACTTAAAATATAATCTTTTGCTTTTTTTGCAGTTTTTTTGGATTTATCAGTTTCAGAATCATCATCTATTGTTGTATTAATCCCTTTAGATTCTGCTAATTCTTGCGTAACTACTAATTGCTCAGCTGCCCTAATAAGCGCTTTCATTTCATCCGATTGTTTATCAAAAAAGTCTTGATAATTTTGTTCTGGGTCATCCCCAAAAATAGCACTAGCAAGAACACCGCCAGGATTATTACTAGCAACTGCTTTAACGTATTCTAATACTTTTACAATTCCATCTTGACCAACTTTCCCCATATCTGCAACTGTTTTTTTTGCTTGCTCAAGTGCTTCTTTATCTCGTTCTAAATTAGCTAAAGCTTCAATATGTTTTAATTGTGCTTTTTTCTTATCTATTTTAACAACAGCTGCAAGCACTATGTTTATTTCTTTTTCTTTTGCATCATATAAATCTTTTAATCTTATTTGTTCAGTTTCATTTAATTCAACAGATATTTGTTGTTGAATTGCAAGCAATTCTTTTGCATATTTTTCTTGCAATCCCATTAATCTTTTTCTTCTAAAAATATCATTTTTCATTAATTCATCAGCGTTGTTGTTATATTCGTCCATTATTTCGCCACTTACTATTCCTTGTAACAATCTAACAGTTTGTTCAGTATTTGAAAAAGCAAAATTAAAAGAATTCAACATATTTGTAAGAGCCCCCGTTATTGCATTAGTGCTTTTTGAAAACACACCATCACCCTCTACAACAGTAAGTATTAAACTATCCCAAGCACCCTTTAATTTATTAACGGCTGTTTGCAGATTTTCTATTTTTTCTCTTTTGTCAATACCATACGCAACTTCTAATGCTTTTGCAAAATTAGGTAAAACTTCTGCCGAAAGAACCTCTCCTTTTTTCATCATCTTATCTAACTCCTCTAAACCAACACCCATTGATGCTGCCATAATACCTACCGCACCTGGCAATCTTTCACCTAATTGCCTTCTTAATTCCTCCGTAGTAACCTTTCCTTTGTTTAACATTTGTTCTAATGCCAAATAAATACCCTTTAGTTCGTCCGTTTTTAATCCTAATAATGCACTTGCTTTTGTAACACTTTGAAATATAGCTTTTGTTTCAAGCATTGTAAGTCCCGATAATCTTGCAGCGGTTCTAAACTTTAACCAACGTTCTGCTGTTACACTAATTTGCGCACCAAATTTTTGATTTAATGTTAATAAAAACTGCATAGACCTACCCGCTTCCCAAGATGCCCTTGATGTAAATTCTAAAGCTAACTTTAATGAATCAAAACTAATAGCTAAATTAAAAATATTTTTAGCTATACCTATAAAAACGGATAAAGCTGCGATAGCAGCCATAACTACACCAATCCCCTTTTGCATAGACGCAAAGAAACCTGCCGATGCTTTTTTTGCTTTCTTTTTAGATGCCGTATTTCTATTATTAGCATTTGTATGTTTATTTAAAGCGGTAGTGTTTTTATTAATTGCTCTTGTATTTGCTCTTTTGTTTCTTGAACTGGTTTTTGTTAAATCCGCATTACGTTTAATTGCATTTGAATTTACGGTTAATCTTTTTGAATTTGTTTTGGTTATACTTGAATTTCTTTTTAATTCACTATTAAGAGCGGTAAACCTTTTGCTCATTGTCTTAATAGCTCTTTGCAAGCTGTTTATATCCGATTTTAGAGAAGTAAAAGCAGTTGCGTTAGCCTTGCCAACTTTAGACATTGATACATTTAATCTTTCTATTTCTTTGATTAAGGTTTTTACTGATGTTATTGCAGATTCAGCATTTACACTAATTTTAGCCATATTAATTTTTATTTATTGCATCAGCTTTTTGCTTATATGCCTCGTTTAAATTCAACCATCTAATCATTGTTGTTGTTTTTGGTTCAATTTTATATCCTAATTCTAAACCAGTTTCAAGTAATAAACATTGCTTATCTAATGATTTTTCAATATTATCGTTATCACTTTCGTCCGATGTTTTGTTATTTAATTTAGCTTTTCTTTTTAATTTTGCAATTTCAATATTTGCTTTATTAACTAAAGATGTTGCTCTTGTTTTTATTTGTTTTATATTTTTGTGTGTGATTGGACTTTTATAATTAAAATCATTGAATTGATTTAAGACCAATATAGCTTCTTCATCGTGTGTGTTTGAAAAAACTAACAATGCACTATCTATACATTGTTTTTTGCCCATCAGGTAGGTAACTTTTGCTTTAGATTTTTCGTCTTGTAGTTGTTCTTTTGTAAAAGATAAAGCTAAGTATTCGTTTTGTATGTCTGTAAAAGTAGTAAGTAAACTGTTCTTTTGCAAACTTACTTTGGTATTTATTTCAAATTCGCTTAAAGTATAGTATTCTTTGTGTAAATATTTAATGTTTTTTTTTGAATCTGATAATATTTTGAAAAAATTTAAAACGGGTATTTCATTTAATGTTTTGTAATAACTCATATTTCTTCTTTAATATCTATTTTATTAATTTTACTTACCAACTCTTCCATAAATTTTTCGGTAATATTATCCGCCATTACTACCTCATCTTGACTTAATTCTAATATATCATCACCATAACCACCCATATTTTTTTCACCATCTATAAGTAATTGTGTTTTAGAGGGGTCTGTAGAATCTAATAATAAATCAACACCCTCCCATCTAAGAAAAAGCGACTTATACCAATTGCCTTTATCTCTTAATGTAACGTTTGATGTTTTTGTATCCCTACCATCACGCCCTTTTTTTTTCATTTCTATTGTAGCGGGAGCATAAGTTCCAAGGGATGAGCCAGAACCATCAATACCCCTATATAAACGTAATTTAACAGCCCTAAGAATACCTCCTTTTAAATAAATATAGTCTTTTAATTTTTTGTCTATATCTTTTATATTGTCTTTTAGTAGCTTATTATATTCTTGTATATTCATATATGCAAAAGTACAAAAAAAATCCACTTGAAATTAATCAAGTGGATTTACATATTAAAACATTAATTATTAAGCTACTACTGTTGCAGTTAATAAAGGTGTTGCACGGTATAATACATTTGTTAAATCCGTTACATCAACATTTAAAGACGCATCCCATAAACCAAGACTTACTACATCCCCAGTACTAATTGAAGATATTGTAAGTACATAAGTTCCATCAGGAGTTTCATTAACGGTTGGTACTACCGTTGCGCCATTAACTTTAAGTATAAAGTTCCCTGCCAATAATCCAATCACTTTAGTATCGTGGTCAGAATTTAATAAAGCAGTAACAGATAATGTAGTATCACTATTAGATGGTGCTACTGTAAAATCTAAATCTACACCATTAACCGTTGGTACATCTTCCGCGTAAAAATCCAATTGACCCGCGTTTAAAACAGCGTAATTAACATCCCATTGTAAACGGTTTGTAAATTGAATTAAAAGTGATTTCATTTCAGAATCTCCACCTTGAACTTTTCTTTTTGTTAATTCAGGTGTAATATGACCTGCCGTAAATCCACCAAAAGAACCATCCGCGTTTGTAGATAATATCCAGTTTCCAGCTTCATCACCTATGATTAAATCCCAACCTTTAAAAGATTGTAATTTATTCATTTGACGATAAAATTCGTGTCCTTCTTCAAACATTAATTTATATTCTGGTAAACCTTTAAGGTTTAGTCTTTTAACGCCACTTGCGTTAGTTGAATACGCGTCCTCGGATGATACATCCTCGAAAGATGATGCACCAATTAAAGGCACAATTGTTCCTTGTTGAATTAAAGGAGTTAAATATGCAACATTAAAAGTTGTTGTTGCTGGTATTTTCGTTCCTTTTCTAAGCAACAATGCGTTAGTGGGTGTGCCAAATAACGACAAGCACCCTAATTTTCCTGTATTAGCGGTATCCGTACCGCCACAAGCTATTTTATTAGCTATATTTACTATGTCCATTTCTATTGTTTTATAAGAGATTCTATAATCCCTTTATTAATTAAATATTCAAAACTATCTTTATCGATAGCATCATACTTGCTTCCTTTTGGAATAAGTTTATCCTTCTTTTTAAAATTGCCACTTAAAACAATCCCAACGTATTTACTTTTTTTCCTTACGTTTGTTTTAATTTTACTTTTCTGTTCTTTCATAATTAAAATCTTATATTTTTTAAACAATCATCAGTTATAGTTAAATCTAAATCTACTTTTAATGCGTCCCATATAAAAATTCCAGCGTGTTCATCGGCTGACTCGTTATCCGAATAATTAGGATATTTAGTAAGTTCGAATTCCTCGTTGTAACTTGTAATGTTTGCCCTTATAAATAACTTGTTAATGTTATCTAATAAAGGAAAAAGAACTTTATTAAAAGTTTTATTCATCCTTTCAACGTTTCCCATAGACGCGTTTGTTTGCGTTGCTAAGATTAAACTTAATCCATTAACGGTAACATTCGTTTTGCTATGATTTTCGCCATAAGGATAAAGTAGCCAAATTAAAGGATATGGTGTTCGTGTTCTATCGGTATGTTTAATTTTCAAAAAAGCATTTAACTCTTTCTTATCCCCATAACCAAAAATTGGAGTTAATCTCATATTACCATTAACGGAAACAGATTCTGGTAGGCATTTAAACATTTCTGCTAACCTTTCCTCTACCTTAATTACGTTTTTAGTATTTGACATTATATTCCGAATTGATTGGTTTCATTTAAAATATGTTCCGTTGGTTCAAACTTATTATAGTAAGTATCGCCATTGGCTTTATTCATATCCTCAATGAACTTATAAAAACTAATACCCCTATTTTTTTCTTTAACTTTATAATCAACACCTAATATATATCCATCACTGTTATGAATATAATGAGGATGTGGATAATCATAACGCGTCAAAGAATAATGATAATATCCACCTTGTGCCATTTCAACAAATTTGCGCCAAGCTTTAATTACTTTTTGCGTTGGAGTTACGGTTTCAGAGTTTTTGGCAACGGGTATTTGATTTCCTACACTTGAACGGGTGATGTAAGAATTACATTCATAGTGATAATACACATAATATGCCAATAGACTTCTATCTATGAAACCACCGCTTATCGATGCGAATCTTAAACCTTTCCATTGAACAATGTTTCCATCTTCATTAGTGTATTCGTGACCATTTAATAATCTATCCCATTTAGTGTCCGCGCCAACAATTAAACCATTTTCCTTTGTTGAATCTAAATTAGACATAAACTCTTTGGCTAATAAATAACCAAGGCAAGTGATAAGACATTCTTCCTCGTATTCAATAATAAAATCCTTTAACTCGCTATCTATACTTAGGACATCCTCACTTATGTCGCTTTTAGCGTTAGGTAAATAAATTTCATTTTTGTAAAAATTAGATTGGGTTATCATATCACTTGCTATTAATTATTTAACTTCTTTACAAAGTCCTTTACCGATTAAAGAATTTGCGGTGCTAACGTGATATTCTACAATATCACCTTTTTTGTAACTACCAAGTTCTTTTAAAAATTCTATTTTTACATTTCCTTTTATAATTTCCTCAGCACTTACTTTAACTACCCCACTTTTCGATGTTATTGGTTTTGGTTTTGCCATTTTTGATTGTTTAAAATTAAAATTAATAATTATGCTGCAGTAATCGCTGCTTGAACAGTAGCAATATCATCATAGATAAACGCTTGTTTGTCTAATTCTTTAACAAACTGGAAGTATCTTGATTCACCAACCATTGTAAACATATTTGTAATAAATTGGTCATTAATCCAACCCATTCTAATAGAAAAAGGAACGTAGTTAATTACATTCATCATTTTCATATCAGCTACAAATATTTTTCCTGCTGGTATCTTTTCCCAAGGCTTGATTGTTACTCCACCAATAGAAACTTGGTTAAATAATCCCGCTTGTGGGTAAAGTGGTAAACCTTGATTATCCTTTGCTCCAACTAATTCTAAGAAAAAGTCAATAGGGTTAATCATTACAACATTAGGCATATAACTTGATTCGTCCGTGTAGTTGTGTGTTCTGTAAATATCAGTAATACAAGCATTAACTACATCCATAAAGTTAGATGTTCCAGCAGGGAATTTATTAGCCATTCCCGTTGAAACAAAAGTACGACCAATAACGGTAGCACCTGATGGTAATCCCGTTGTTCCCGCTCCAAAATATAATTGGTTTGCTTTGAATAAGTTGTGCTTTTTAACAAGGTAACTGTTTGCAACAGATTCTAAACGTGCAACATCCGTTACCGCTTCTTCTGTTAAAATTTCGTGAGCTGCAATTTTAAATGGTTCAGCAAAACGATTTACCCAATTAAAATCAATTTGTGGCTTAGTTGTTCCCTCCGCTACAAATGAATAATCTCCATCTTTTGGTTGTAATTCCGTGTAAGAATAAACTGGACTTGATGATGAACTTACATTTGCAAGACTAACTAAAACATCGTCATTACGTAAATTCATTTCCCCTAAATTGTTGTGCGCAACAGCTGGGAATTGTACTGGGTCTGTTCCATTACCAGTTGTAATAGTAGCAGCAGCTTTAGGTGTGAATTCAATTGAACCACTTCCGCTATCAAACATTTTTTTAATTTCACTCCCTTTTTCAATTAGGAATTCTCTAAATTGTTCTTGATAGCCTTTTAATTCTACTTTTTCTTGTGAAGCAATAAAAGCTTCTAAAGTGTTACCACTTTTTTCAATAGCATCAGTAAGATTTAATAATTCTTCTTTTGTTGCTCCGTTTTTTTGTGCCGTTGCTAAATCGTCTTGTACAGACTTGAATTTATCATCAAGCATTTTTTGAATTTCTTCTGGTTTCATTTTTCTTAAATTTATTTATTAATTTATTTTATGATAGTGTGTCTTTACGGCTATCATTATTATGATAGAGTGTTTTATTAACGGCTCTATTATTTATTTAACCATTCCTTAATGGCATCTATTTCTTTTTGTTCATCACTTAATATTGTTTCAGACTTTACATCAACCGTAGGTGTAAAACCATTTGAACCCATTACAACCGCGGAACCTTCGATTACTTTTGCTTCTGATACAGCCCAAAAATAATTGTCTTTTTCTAATTCTACTTTATTTGCAATAATAGGATATACTTTATCCCAAACTTCTTTTTCTTCTTTATATTCTTCGTCTTCAGAATTTATAGCTAAAGCAAGTTTTACATAACGCATACCAACAGAATGATTGTCAACGTTTTTGTCCATATACTCTTTAAACATATCGTTGTTTCTTTTTTGCTTAACAACGGCATCAAAAGTTAGAGCTTCCGTTTTGCCTTCAAAATCAAAACCTAAAGATTTCCAAGTTACGGAATTAACAGAAACATCTAAATCCTCTTTATCCGCTATAATAGTTTTAAAAGACATTTGATGTTCTTGCAAAAATTTTATGTTTTTATTCTCGGAAATTGATTTATTCCAAATACCATTAAGATGAACGTCTTTATGACTATCAACTACATTTGTAGTATTTATAATAGCTCTAACTTTAATAGATGTTTTGTTTTCATCATAATCAGTTAATTGCTTATTTGCAAAATGTTCTAAATGTGGTGTATTACAAGTAATTGAATCAGCTTTTTTAAACTCATTCTTTTTTGCATATAATATATCCTCCTTATTTTCTAAAAGAAATTTAAACAATTCCTTTCCTTTTAATTCTTTAGGTATATCCATAACTATTTATTTACTTGTTTGTTTTTTTCAACTATAACTAAACGTTTTTTCAATTGTTCAATCATTTTTTCATCACCACCTTTTGATATAGTTTGCTTTAAATTAGTAATTACTATTTCCTTGTTGTCCATTATTTTCTTGTGTTTCAATTGGATTTAATACAGTGTCTTTTGGTAAACCAGCCATTTCTAAAGCTTGTTCATCGGGTATTCCTGCTAAACGAGCATCGCTTAAAGCTTTCATTTGCTTGCAAGTATTTTCGTATTGAACAGTTAAAGATGGCAACATAACGGGTAAATGATTGTATGTTCCATTTAATTCGTAATTATCAGGTAATAAGGAAGATATTGTTTTAATGAAGCTATTTAATGTAGGCATCATTTCATTTTGAATATAGCTAATTAATGATGCGTTTGCATTTTTATATGTAGATTTTGCCCCACTTATAGAATAAACATCATTAGGTATGTGCAATGCAGTAAATATAACTGCTGCATCCGTTTTTGTGCCTTCATCATAACCTAAATCTCTTGCTATAATATGCATACTCTGCCATTTCAAATTTGATTTAGTTACAATACCTCTTTTCTTATTCCAACCAACACCGTAATTATTGTTCCAACGATTTTCAACCGCTTCTTTTTCATCTTTACCTAAAGGAAAACCATCTTTTTGACCAGATATTAATTCCTTACCGTTAGATTTTATAATAATAGATTTAGCTTTTGCCATATCTATTGTGTTTGTTAATGTTTGTTTTAAACCATCTAATCTTGAAGAAACAACAAATGGATTGTCGTTAAGATAGTTTGGCAAATCATAAAAGAATAATAAGTCTTTTAATTTTATATTTAAATCCTCACCATCCTCATCGTATTTAATAAATGTATTTAAATATTCTTCTTTCTGTGATGCGTTTTTAAATTTTCCTTTATCTAATGTATCTGGGAAGTCTATTTTAGAATAATCTAAAACATATAGAGAATTAACGGATTGTGTTAATATGTTTTTTTTTGCATATAAAACACCAACACCATTTGCTATTTGTGTAAATAATAAACTTTCTAATAAATCAGGAAGAGTCTGATTCATATTAGGCTTTTGCAATAAAGCCAACATTGGATGGTTAGGAGCGTCAGCACCGTTGTTAACTCTGCTTATTTTAAATTCAGCTTGTGAAAATAATTTACAAACAAATAATAAAGCTGGTGTTAATAAAGGATGTGTTTGTGCTATTAAAAGGTTGTTTTTTGGGCTATACCAACCATTGGCACTTGTATAATCGTAAAAGCTATCACCTCTTTTATTCCTCGTATATATAGGAAACTGCCAATTTAATCCAAATAAACCCATTTATAAAATTTAATCGCAAAGTTAGTATAAATTTTTGAATTTACAACTTTTTATTTTTATAAGGTTTTTTTTTTAATAATTCATTAAAATTTATAATATTTTTTTAATTAAATTTTTAAATTCATCTAAAGTTCTAACTATACTATATTTAAAGTTTTGTTTTTCCATAAGCAATTGCCATAGCCTTTGGTCTTTGCTTTGTGTTCCTTTTAAAGTTTTTAATTCAATATGATAAGTGTTATTATTATAGTATAAAACTAAATCTGACCTACCCTTTATAATACCAAGCGATTTATTTATTTTTGCACGTCTAACACCAATAGAATTATTGTTATTATAACATAAACAACCTCTTAGCTTTGGATAAGAATTATGAAAAAAAAACACTATTTCTTGCTGTAATCTTGATTCGCTTTGCATAATTCTAAATAATACTAAATAATAAATATATTATTCCTAATGGAATAAGAAATGCAATAGCACAAGCTAACTGTTGACCCATCCAAAAACACAATTCTAAGTAAGTTTTTAAAAACTTTTTCATTTATATGTATTTAACTATTAATAAAGGCAATAAAGGTAATAATGTAAATATAATATCTTTTATGCTTGGCGGTGTTTTAAAAGTATATGCCCATGCAATCTCTTTTCCCGCTGCAATAAAAAACATAAAACAAATTACTTGATACATAGGTAGATAAACTACCATTGGGAACGCTATAAATGTTCCAAATATAAAGTGTAATAAATAGTCTTGTCTTAAATTTTCCGATAATTTTACAAATAAATTCTGTAATAAATTAATTATTTTTTTCATTTTTATTGTATTTATGTTTAATTGTTTCTTGTGTGCAATATGCTATCGACAATGATATTGTTGATATTATTATTAATGCAAATATAAATTTTAAAAATTCTTTCATTATTTTCTAAATATTAAGATATTTTGATGTATCTTAACTAACTTTTTTGATTTCATATTTCCATTTGCCCTCATACTTGCCGATGCTATTGAATTTAATAAAATCCCCTCATTATAATAATGCAACCCCGCTTTCTTAAAAGCTTTTATTGTATCGGGTACAAATCCAATGTAATTTCCTTTTTTATCACGAACCTCACCAACTACAAATATAGCGTATCCTTCATCTTTAAGCAAATTACAACTTTTATTAATTATTTCCTCATACGCTTTCATAAATTTTTCATAAGGCATATTTGATATATCACCATCCATATCCGAATATACTTCTAAATCCGCATAAGGTGGGCAACTAAATACTAAATCATATTTATTGGATTTCATTTCATCTAATACTAAATTAGAATCACCTACATACCATTGTGGCTGATTGTTTGCACTTAATATATCTAATGCTTGTTCCCTATTTGAATCCACTTGTTCCTGTCTAATATCTATACCCGTATATTTAAAATCTAAGTAATTTGCAACAATTCCCCTAACCGAACCACCCGCAAACGGGTCAAGTATTGTTCCGCCTTTTGGAACAAACCAATGATATAAAACCTCACATAAAGCTGGGTCAAAAATACTTGTGTCGCTTGGTAACTTATGACCTTTTAAGCCTTGTTCCCTTTTTTTATCCGCCCAATCTTTCATATTAAAAGTAGTTGCATCCCTACCAACTTCCGATTTCATACCTATTCTTTTCCATAGTTTTTTTCGTCTTTGCCAATTTCCCGATTTAGTATCTAATATCGAAAATGGTGGCTCTATAAACTTTTCCCTTAATAATGGATTAGTCACTACAACCTCACCAAACAAATCTTTATTTTCCATTATATTTCTATTTTAATGTTATGTAATACTTTCATTATATCATCGTCAATTTTTACGTGTTTGACAAACGTTCCATTATCCTCCCTTAATTCAACTTGTTTGATAACTAAATCATTTCCGTATATAGTAGGTTTTAATCTTATGTTCTTTAATTTTATATACATATTAAAAAGGTAAATCGTTATTATCTAAATTATCAACCGCATCATCTAATTTTTCATTTTCTACCTCAAACCAAAAACATTGTCCTACTCTATTATTTTCCATTTCACCTACGTGTGATGTGTAGCTTATCTTTTTACCGCTATGAAAAACAATACCCTCATCCCTAAGTGTAATTAATAATTTATGTAAATAGTTTCTTGTAACTAAATTGTTAGACCTAAACCATCTATCTTTAATATCCGATGCGTTAAAGTATATTTCACTAAGACCCCTTGTTTCCGCTAATTCCGTTAACTCATTAGATAATAAATATAATAATTCTTTTTGTGTGCTATTTTTACTTTCCTTTTGAACTTCCGCAAGACCCGATGTTTTTATTTCATCTGGATGAAACCACATCCTTGAACGCTTTTCTTTTATAGGCATATCTTGTAGTAATCTTAAAAAGAATGGAATTTCTTCCTTTAAATCTTCCGATATATTATGATTTCCCTTACCTTGCAAGGTTGGTATATTGTTAACCCAAAATCTAATTTCCTCCGAATCAACCTTTAAGAAAGAATCTGGCGAATTTGTCATAATAAATATCTTACCATAAAAATCAACAACATATTGTTTAACTCCTTTAGGATTTACTAATAATTTTTCCGTTGTGCTTATTCTTTTAATTTTATTCACTAACTTGTGCGATTCGTCTTGTGTTTCCTCAATAGTTATAAGTAACTTTTCCGCAAAGAAATGATTAAAATCGTTTTTCATATCCTCTAAACCAAGCGATACGTGATTGTCACCGAAAATATCATTCATCCAATTACTAAATGTAGTTTTACCCGTTTGCCTTTCAACCGATGCTAATACGGTAATAGGTAACATTTGTTTTGGTTTACACCATAGTATTTGAACAAGTTCCAATCCTAACTCAAATTGATTCCCATAAATATGTTTCATCATAGAAATAGACCACTTTATTCTTTCATCATCTAAACCCTTAAAATCATCACCATCGTAAGCAACATTCTTCGGTCTATGATATGTGTTTAACATATTACCAACCGATTCCTTATAGTTAATGTTATTCGGGAAAACTCCAAATTTATCATACGACCTTATAAAATCAAAAACATCTTTACCATAGTCTTGACGAATTTCCGCTTTATTAAATCCAATCAACTCCTTGTCCGCTAATACTTTAAAGTATTCGGATGCAACTCGTATGTAAGGTATTTTTTCTTTGTTAATTAATAAATCAATGCCGTATATAGTAGAAAAGGTACGACCATCGTATTTGAATTCGTTAAGTAAATCAAATGCTGAATAAGTTTTCTTGTTGTTTAATAATATAAGTAGGTTTAAATCACTTTTCCATTCCGCAAGCTCTATGGAATTATTTAATTCATAGGTAAAATACCTATTTTCGGAATTTTCCGTTGCTTTCGGCTGTCTTTCCTTTATATTTTTGTCATTATTTAACCAAACGCCAATTGCGTGGTTTTGATGCTTTTCATTATAACACCTTATTAAATTTTGTTCCATACCACAAAAAAATCCCGTATATTTAAGAAGTAGTGGTTCTTATCAACGGGAGTTTATTTAAAAGTTTTTTTTTGTTGCCACTACTAACATATAGGCAAATATAATATATTTTTGTTAAACCAACTAATTTTTATCTATTTTTTTTTATGAGAAAACTTAACCAAATACTTTTTATCCATATTATTTATTTTTAACAAATGTACGAAAA